>Ga0194056_10000956_pt1 | contig 15841 bp, 13 predicted proteins | sample SepL4413m_MetaG_FD_155458 | JGI IMG/M metagenome (GOLD analysis project Ga0194056, IMG submission 155458) | Anoxic zone freshwater microbial communities from boreal shield lake in IISD Experimental Lakes Area, Ontario, Canada - Sep2016-L442-13m | ecosystem: Environmental > Aquatic > Freshwater... | reverse complement strand
CCGATAATGGCGACCATTTGTTTGTCTTCACCTTTCAATTCCGAGGCAATCGCCATTCCCAGCGCAGCACTGATGGAGGTGCTGGAATGGCCGACGCCAAAGGCATCGTATTCGCTCTCGGCACGATTGGGAAATGCGCAAATGCCATTGAGCGTGCGGATGGTGGTCATCCGTTCTTTGCGGCCGGTCAGAATCTTGTGCGGATAGGCTTGATGCCCCACATCCCAGACCAGTTGGTCAGACGGGGTATCAAAAACATAATGCAGGGCAACGGTTAACTCAACGGTGCCCAGGCCTGCCGAAAAATGCCCGCCGGAAATACTCACGGTATGGGTTAAATAATCACGCAACTCTTTCGCCAGGGGTTTTAGCTGATCCTTGTTGAGTTTACGGACATCGGCGGGGCTGTTGATGTGATTAAGCAGTGGGTAATCAGATAATGTATTCATATTAATAAAGGGGTTCACGATAGAACATCAAGATGATGCCAATCTGAAACAGGGCGGCAACAGAAATAAAACCGGCAAAATCTTTGCCTGGTCTGTCCAGTTTTAATTCCAGCCAACGACCGCATGCCAGTATGAGCGAGAAAATACCCATTGTGGTGTGCCCGACCTGAATAAGAAATGCACTTTTGGCTTGAAACCCGACATGTGAATGGGTCAGCAACATTAATCCGCCGAAAGCGGCCAGCAATGGAAATACGAACGGTAGTTTACTGTTTGGATTTTTGGTCATTCTGGCGCTCAGTTCAAAAAGACCCAGAACAAACACCAGCAAAGTCGCTATCCGGTGTTGTAACACTTCACCGTTATTAAAGGTGCTATCCCAAAAGCTTATCGGGCCTAAGGGCCAGGATTCGGCATCACTACGGAAAAACAGAAAAATGCCCAGACCAACAAAGCCCAGGGGCCAGTAACGGGTTAACGGTAAATACTTGTCGAACGCCGAGAAAAAAGACGGCAAATGCTTTATATAAGAAAGCATGGCGAAAAAACTCATCGTGGTCAAAAAAATGCCCGCGATGTTGTGATTATAATTTGACCATTCGGTTGCCGCCATTGAGGGAACTTGATCAATGATGGCAACCCGACCCGCCTCACCGGCTATCAGCGCAACATGACTGGGTGAGCTGGTTTGAGGAATTTGCGGGTTAAACGTATTTAACACTTCATGCCAGCTGGCTGTCAATGCGGAAATATCAATCGCCGGCGGTTGCGAAGCCAGACTGGCCGCAGTAAACAATAAAGTGATCAAAACAAACGTTTCCGCTTCAATGTAATAAGGGACGCGATTGTTTAGTGCATAAGGGTTACCGGAAATGCCGTATTCCAGCACGGCACTTTTATTTAACCAGGCAAAGCCCAAGGCAATCGCCAACAAGGTTATTTTTACCATTAATAAATTGCCATAGCCGGTGCCAACCAGACCGTTCCAGGTATCAATGTATTGCAAGGCAATAGGCACGCCGGAGACTAAAATCATGGCAACCGAAGCGATGCCAAATTTGGAGAATCGACGCAGCATTAACGGCCATAAATCGGCGGCAACCTGATTGCTTTGCCGCAAAAGCCAAATATTAACCAGTTGAAAAACTCCACCGATCCAGGCAGCGGCAGCCAACTGGTGAATAACGGTCAGGGACATCAGTATGAACTGGTTTTCAAAGCGTCCGGCGGCATGAACCAGCCATGCACCTGAGATAATCATGGGTAAAGCCACCACGGCAGCCAGTATCCAATGATCTTTGGAAGCAGGATTTTTGCTTAAATACTGATAACAATATCCCGCCAAAAAAACCGTCAACAGCGTGCGTATAATGCCGCCAATAAATTGGGTGGTACTTGCAAATTCAGGAAATGGCGAGCGCTCAAGAACGGCAGTCATCAACCATACTTTAAGGATTATTTTAAAAAGTTGCGCTGCGGCCAGTAAAAATCCGCCTTTGTAGATCAGTGCTATGGTTCTTTGCAGCAGTTCGGCGTTGTAGCCGTTCTGATTATTCCACGGACGCAAAACGAAAAGACCCCAAAACAGGCCGCCAATTGTTAATGAATAACAAATGAGATCAAACCCGCCTATCAGGGAATCGAGAAAATCAGCTATACCTGCCATTACTTACTCCTGCTTAAGAGACTGAAAAATGAATAACGTCTTCCGTTAAATGACCATCAGCCGCGAAGATTTTAAATCGGATGGCATAATCACCGGCTTCCAGCGGTGGAATATGGATAATAATCTGCCCTTGCTTGGTGCCGTTTTCTGCTTGCAATAATTCATGTTTATCGCCTTTACGCACTAAAAAAATTTGCGATAAACTTAACTCTATTTTGGAATTAAAAGTAAGCTCCACCTTGTCGCGTTGGTTTGCGTGAATGGGTGTAGCTTTTAATGAATAATCAGTCACAACGGCGTGAGCAGCAACCCACTCCGCCTGACCTAAAGTCAGTAATAACAGGATTAACTGAATATGCTTTTTCATTATGACTATCCTCTCAGCTGCTTTTTTTACTTTTTAACGCATGGCCGGCCAAATTCTTGCCTAACTCCCAAATAGAACCCGGTATTTGGTGGGTATCGGAAATGGCTTTATCAAAGGCGCTGACAATATGATCACGATCTTTTTGCGTGAGAGTTAAGGGCGGCAACAATTTGATTACGTTCATACCGTGTCCTGCAACCTGAGTCAGTATGTGGTGTTCTTTAAATAAAGGGATGGTAATCATTTGACAGAACAAGCCTTTATTCGCAGCTTCCAGCATGGCCCAAGCCGCCTTTAACCTAAGACTTTTAGGTGACTGAAATTCAATGGCAATCATCATGCCCTTGCCTCGCACTTCTTTCAGAAATTCATATTTTCCGGATAAGGCTTGCAGGCTATTAATAATGTCTGTGCCTACTTTCAAGCTGTTCTCTACCAGCTTTTCCTCTTCCATCACATGCAAAGTTGCCAGACCTGCGGCCATCGCCAAATTGTTTTTACCAAAAGTTGAGCCATGTACAACCGCTCTATCCATTCGGTTAAATACGGTATCCATCACTTTATGGGTCATTGCCACCGCACCAACGGGTACAAAACCGCCGGACAGGGCTTTTGCCATACAAATCATATCCGGCTTAACATTCCAGTGATCGATTGCCCAAAATTTTCCTGTACGTCCCATACCGGTTTGAACTTCGTCGGCAACAAACAAGGTGCCGTATTTTTTACATAAACGCTCAACTTCAGGCAGGTAATTATCATCCGGTACGTTAACGCCTTTGCCCTGAATCGGTTCGACAATAAAGGCGGCAACGTCGTTATTGCTTAACGCTTTTTCCAGCGCCTCAAGATCGTTAAAAGGGATGGCTTTGCAACCCGGCAATAATGGGCCGAAGCCTTCACGAAAAATTTCTTCGCCACATAAGGACAGAGCGCCCATTGTCAGACCATGATAGCCATGTTCACAAAAAACGATGTTTGACCGTTTGGTGGTGTAACGGGCAAATTTGATGGCGGCTTCCAAGGCTTCGGTTCCTGAATTACAGAAAAACATCTTGTCAATATTTTCCGGCGTCGTTTTCAAAAGCTCTTTTGCCAGTAAGCCGCTGAGTACAGATACATCCAACTGGACAAGATTGGGTAATTCCAGTGACAAAGTCTCTTTTAATGCGTTAATCACGGTAGGATGATTACGGCCAATCGCAAATACGCCAAAACCGCTTAACAAATCCAGATACTCGGTACCTGACTGGTCATAAAGATATTGTCCAACCGCACGCTGATAATTACGGTCGTAGCCGATGGTCTTTAACATTCTGACCATTTGATTATTAAGATGCTGCTCGTGCAGATCAAATTTATCTGAGCTATTTTGAGCGAAAAGTTCGGCAATGCTAAAAGTCATATTCGAGATTCAAGGTTAAAGGTTATAAGGTTCAAGGTTCAAGGTTCAAGGCTAAAGGTTCAAGGCTAAAGGCTAATGGCAAAGAGAGATGGTGTTGAAGATTGGTTTTTTCATCTTTCATCTTTCATCTTTCATCTTTCATCTTTTGCCTGATCTTCAGTTTTGTGGTGAATAGTTACTGTTCATTCATCACTGCTAAAATCAGTCAGCTTGCCAAGCTGTTTGGCAACCAATTTCAGCGTTTTTTTTGCTGCATTAAAATTCAAGCCCAGCTTTATCAAGCCGGGTAACTCTCCGGGGTGTAAAAAAAGAAATAACAATAATTTCTTTAATTCAATTTCACCCTGGTCATTAAGCGAATGGTTAATCGCTAAAGGCAAGTTCATTTCAACCGGGTCAACAATGGCCCTAATGACTAAAAAGGGTAGTGTATATTGCTTTGCAACCTTTGCAACAGCAATACTTTCCATATCCAGCGCAACCGCTCCTGTCAGGGAATGCAGTTGCTTTTTATCCGTACTGGTTGAAACAATACTGACACTCTCCGCTAAACAGCCACGCGTAACCACTGCAAACTTTGCCAATAGATGGTTGGCATCACTGTGCCAATCGGCATTAATGGCCATCTCGTTATTTTCGGCATCTATCAGCCTATCTGCCAGAATCAGATCCCCCGGCTTTAATGCTGCACCCAATGCGCCCGCACACCCCCAACTAATCAGTCGGGTTGCACCTTTGGCAACCAGCAATTCAGCCGCTGCTTTAGCATTTATAGGACCGGCACCTGAATAAGCAACCAACAACCGATCCGTAATAAAGAGGCAATCGCCTTTTTCAATTTTTTTTGACGTCAGTGTCGTCAGTTCTTCAGGCAGCGCAACAACCAGTCCCGTGATCACTTAAGATTAAGTTCGTTGCGATAGCGAGCCAATGCCCAAAGCGGGAAAAACTTGTCATAACCATGATATTTGAGATAAAAAACCTTGGGAAATCCAGGTGCAGTAAAACATTTATCATTCCAAAAACCATCAGCTTGCTGATTATGCAAGATAAAATCAATCCCGGCTTTGACTTCGGGGCTATGCGCTTCGCCTGCTGCCATTAAGCCTAAAACAGCCCAGGCCGTTTGAAAAGCGGTGCTAAAGTGATAACTTCCGCCAACACTTTTGTCATGATAGCTGTGGTTATCTTCGCCCCAACCGCCATCTTCACGCTGCACGCTTTTTAACCAAGTGACGGCTTTGGTATATAACGGATCGGTTTTAGGCAAGTTGGTTTGTTCCAGTCCAAGCAGTACAGACCAGGTGCCGTAAATATAATTGGTTCCCCAACGACCAAACCAAGAACCGTCTGCTTCCTGTTCGTTACGTAGGTAGTCAAGCGTACGTTCCAAAGCCGGCAGATATTCCGCATGATTCTGGGCAACCTTGGCCATCAGCATGGCACAACGCGCACTGACGTCGGAGGTTGGCGGATCTAATAAAGCGCCATGGTCAGCAAAGGGAATTTCATCGAGGTAGTAATAAGTATTATCAACATCAAAAGCCCCATAACCCCCGTTTTGGGATTGCATACCCACGACCCAGCGAGTTGCACGATGGATTGATTGTTCCAGGTCAGGCAAGTTGGAGTCAGCCATTGCAAAAGCGACCACAGCCGTGTCATCGACATCCGGATAATGTGGATTTTCAAACTGAAATGCCCAGCCGCCGCCCGCCAAATCAGGCTTGGAAATACGCCAATCGCCCGGTTCATCTGATAATTGCTTGCCTTTAAGCCACTCATAGCCTCGCGTCAGCGCCGAGTGGGTCACGTTATTAACGGCAGCACTGCCTTTCTCGGCTTCCTGCAAAGCCAACGCCGCCAGTGCCGTATCCCAAACCGGCGATAAGCAAGGTTGGCAGTAAGCGTCATGCTCGTTGATAACCAATAACTTATCAATGGCCTTACGTGCAGTAATAATAAGCTCATGATCTTTTGGCATACCCAACAGCAACAACGCTTGATAAGCACCCATCATGGCCGGGCAAATACCGCCCAAACCATCTTCACCGTTCAGTCGTTCAATAATCCAGTCTTTGGCTTTTTCGAGCGCCAGTTCGCGTGATTTTCTAGGAATTAACGGACGCGTCGCTCTGCCCAAAAGATCCAGACCTAAAAAAACTTTGTTTAACACGGTTCTTTCAGGAAAATAATGCTGTTCTTTGTCAGGATGGGTGACAAAAAGCTCAAGGATACTGACTTTATTCGGATTTTTAGCCGTCGCTTTGAGCGTACAAAGAATAAACAGCGGCACCATAACCGTTCTGGACCAGTAAGAGACTTTATCTAAATGGAACGGAAACCAACTCGGAAACAGCATTATTTCCACAGGAATATACGGAACCCCGCGCCAAGGCAACTGCTCAAATATTGCCAGTGCAATGCGCGTAAAAACATTGGCTGTCGCGGCACCCCCCTTGCTCAGGATGAATTTCCTTAATATCACCATGTGCGGGGCATCAATGGAATCTCCGGCCAGCTTTAAGGCGTAATAAACCTTGACACTGCCACTGATGTCACCGATACCGCCGGTAAAAAGCGGGTAGCTACCGTCTTGCGATTGACGGGATCTTAAATAGTTGGCTATTTTAACTTGCAGCGGCTCGTCAATCTCGCCCAGATAATGCATCATCATGATGTATTCAGCTGGAATCGTGCAATCTGCCTCCAGTTCGAACACCCAATAACCATCGTTATGTTGCAGGCTTAATAATTTATCCTGTGCTCTGCTAATCGCTTTATTGAGACTATAGGCTTTGGAATAAATAGCGGTTGCCGAGCTGGAAGCATTGCCCGCCGGTATTTCTGTATTTGAGTCGGTAAACATAATGTCGTCCTTAAAGGTCTGAATTGGCTTTTGAGGAAGGTATCGAATAAGTCCAGTCAGAAGTTTTCAGGTCTCGACTGGTTAAATTAAAAAGTAACGTCAGCATAAAATTGCTTCGTCCCAGTAATTTGGTCGCAAGAATGGTTGCTTTAACACTTTTACGGGTAATTTTGACTTGATCGGAATGAGTGAAATCCAGATTCTGTTTGATTTTTCTTAAGGTCAAAACAGCCATGCCTAACGCCCACAAGCAAAAGTTGCGGATACCGGTTTCATGAACGGGTATTTTTAGCGTGTAGATCAGTGCATTGTGCAAATGACCGTGAGCAATACTGATCAGGTGCTCCAGGCCAGCCCTGAAGTTTTCATCATTCGTTTCGGGGCTTAAGTTTTTAAGATCAAAACCGGTTTCGGAAAAAATGTCCTGTGGTAACCAGCAAACGCCGCGCTGCGCATCATCCCAAATATCTTTCAATATATTGGTCATCTGCAAGCCTTGCCCAAAAGACACGGATAAGGTTAACAATTCCTCTTTATGCTGTGCAATCTCGGGCGAATAATGGCAAAAAAGTTTGGCCAGCATTTCGCCCACGCAACCGGCAACGTAGTAACAATAATTATCCAAATCGGCAAGTGTTGCCAGACCGCCATGCAAATCCTGGGCCTGAAATATCGGCATCCCGGCGGCCATGGTTTCAACGCAGCAAGCTAGCGCCTCAACTTGATCGTCATCAAAAGAATGCGTAATTTGTATCACCCGGGGTAATACATGAATCAAGGTGTGTTCAGCAGGGATCGTTTGATCGGAAAGCAAAGGCGCAAGCTCTACCGCGAAGGGTTCGGCATTGACACCGGTTTTAACAACATCAATAAACTCGGAGCAAAAATATTTTTTTTGCTGAGCCGACAAGGAGACTTCATCCTCAATGGTGTCAACGATACGGCATAATAAATACGCGTTGGCGACTGCCCCGTAAAGCTTTTCGGGTAATTGGGGAATAGTGAGCGCAAAGGTTCTGGACACACCTTCAAGCAAGAGTGTCTGAAACTCGTTGTCAGACAATTGACTCAGTGATTTAGGGTCATCCAGAGATATTGTGGTTTCGCTCATATTAATTCAGGTATCGACCCAAGCGGGTCTGGTAAATTCGTTGATGGCAATAATAGCCTGTTTGTTGGTATTTTGCAAAGCAATGTTGTTTTATTGACAACATCCCTGTTTAGCTGGGCTGCGTAACAGCTTATTGATAATAAAAACAACGATTTAATGCCTGGTGTTGTATTTGTACAAATTACCAAAAAAACAGTCTCTTAACACCGATGCCAGGGATAATTTTGAGTAAAAACTGGAGTCGTTAGTTAAAAGATAGTATTCTAGTAAACAATACATAAGCGATTGTATTATATAGCAGGCATGTTTGAATACCTGAATTTCAGGACTAAAAAACCCTGAAATACACGCGACATTAAGCCGCGCCTGACTGTTGTTGTTTTATTACTACACGCTTATTGTTGCTTATGATATACCTGGTTTTGGAATGGTCAAACTATTTGGCCAAATTATAGTTATAACAATTTTGGAGAGTTTGCAGATGGGTGTTCCTTTACGTCAGCAGTTAGCAGTCGGCAGTTATCTAATTAAACAAAAACTAAAAGGGGTTAAAAAATATCCTTTGGTACTCATGCTGGAGCCATTATTTCGTTGCAACCTGGCGTGTGCGGGCTGTGGCAAAATTGATTATCCTGATGATATTCTCGACAAACGCCTGTCATTTGAAGAATGTATGCAGGCAGTTGATGAGTGCAACGCACCCATGGTGTCAATTCCAGGAGGTGAACCGCTTATTCATAAAGAGATGCCGCAAATTGTTGCAGGTATTATTGCCCGCAAAAAATTTGTTTATCTGTGCACGAATGCCTTGTTGTTAAAAAAGCGCATTGATGATTACACGCCCTCCCCTTATTTGACCTTCTCAATCCATCTGGATGGTCTGCAAGAACGGCATGATGCCTCTGTTTGCCAGGACGGTGTTTTTGACCGGGCCGTTGAAGCCATAAAACTAGCTTTGGCAAAAGGCTTTAGAGTTACCGTAAATTGCACTCTTTTTCAGGGTGAAAAGTCGCAGGAAGTTGCAGATTTTCTGGATTATGTGACAGATCTGGGTGTCGAAGGCATCACCATAGCGCCCGGCTTTAGTTATGAGCGTGCGCCTCAACAAGATGTATTTATTAAAGGCAAAGACGTTAAGGATTTATTCAGGGGCATCTTCAAAATTGGTAAAAGTCGCAAATGGCAATTAAATCATTCATCGCTTTATCTTGATTTTTTGGCCGGCAATCAAAACTACGAATGTACGCCTTGGGGCAACCCTACCCGCAACGTCTTTGGCTGGCAAAAACCTTGTTATTTACTGGCTGATGAAGGTAATGCGGACAGCTTTCAAGAGCTGCTGGATACCACGCCTTGGGACAAATACGGTAACGTTAACAATCCTAAATGCGCAAGCTGCATGGCCCATTGTGGCTATGAAGCAACGGCCGTTGAAGACATGTTGAAACATCCGCTGAAAGCGTTATTAACCGCTATCAGAGGCCCTAAAACTGAAGGCGATATGATACCCGAACCTACGCCACTGTATGTTGAAGACAAGCCGTTACCCACTCTTGCCGGCATTCCTATTGTCATAGAAATGACGGAATAAATTATCGCAAAACTGTCCCTTCAAAGCAGATTTTAGACATCAACTTAAGACATTTCACCACGAAGACACGAAGAACACGAAGATTTTTCTTCTTGAACTTCGTGTCTTCGTGGTCTGTAATATCTTTAAGTTGATGTGAACGGGATGCAGTCCCCTTCCCAATCTTTGGCTTCATCTCAACGGGATGTTTCCTTATTGCTGGAACAAGGTCGGGCTAAAGCTGTATCTATCAGTTTGAAGGACTGAACAGTTCTGACAGCAACGTAAAAAATTTTATTAATACGCCACGTTTATGAGGTTTTGTTTATGGCTTTAAAGAATATCAAGTTAGCCGTTATTTTTATTTTTTGTTTGTTAATGGCAGTTCATACCTCTGCTCAGGCAGAAGAAAGTAGCGCAACCGCAAAGCAGGTCGTTGATAAATTTCAGACCGAACTCATCGCAGTCATGAAGAATGGCAAACAATTAGGCTATGCCGGACGCTATGACAAACTGTATGATCCCGTTTCCAATAGTCATGATTTAACAAAAATTGCCCGCATTGTTATCGGTAAAGAGTGGGAAAAACTATCCGAGGCACAGCAGCAAAAATTGGTCGATGTCTTTGTACGCTTGAGTGTTTCCTCTTATGCGCACAATTTTAAAGATTATTCCGGTGAATCCTTTGTATTTGATTCAGAAGAAGAAACCACCAGAGGCGGCGTTGTTGTGCATAGTCATTTGATTATTCCGGATGATAAACCGGTTAAATTTGATTACATGCTAAAAGAAAAAGGTACCAGCTGGCGCATTATTAACATTATCGCTAATGGCGTGAGTGATTTGGCCTTAAAACGCTCAGAATACACCACCATATTGCAACGCGAAGGCTTTGATGCTTTAATAGCCAAGATAAATGAAAAAATTGATAATTATTCAAAACTATAAGCCAAAGGTTCACTATTAAATGATCAAGCTTTACTGCGGCAATCGTAACACCCACATTCAAAAAATTGTCTCGGGCATGGTTATCGGGGCTTCCATTTTTCTGGGCGGCTGTGCAACAACTGAAGTTGCCAAGCCACAAGAAGCTGCAAATAAAGCCGATCCTTATGAGCATTTCAATAGACGCATGTTCACCTTTAACGATCATGTTGATGATTATGTTGCCAAGCCTATTTCTGACGGTTATAGATGGATAACACCCCAGTTTATGCAAACAGGGGTTTATAATTTCTTTAGTAACCTTAAAGATATAAACGTCGTTATTAATGATGTTCTGCAAGCTAAATTCGAACAAAGCGCCTACGATACCGGGCGTTTTGCTGTTAATACGACCATGGGTTTGGCCGGTTTTGTGGATGTGGCAACCCGCGTTGGACTGGAGAAAAATGAAGAGGATTTTGAGCAAACCCTTGCAGTATGGGGAATTCCTCAGGGTTCATATTTGGTGCTGCCATTGTTGGGACCATCCACTATACGCGGCATTCCCGGTTCGATTTTTGATACGGCGGCAAACCCTTCAAGCTATGTAGGTATGCCGGTACAACTAGTTTCCATGCTGAATACTCGCGCAAGCGCAGAAGGCTCATTGAAATTTATTGATGAAGCCGCGCTGGACCCTTATGTATTTACGCGGGAATCTTTTTTGCAATGGCGCAATAATCTGGCTACGGATGGAAAGGCCGAGTCTTCTTTAGACGTTGATAACCTTGAAGACGAGTTACTTGCCGGTGATAAAGCCGCGCCTTCAAAACCAGGATTACCTGGAGTTGCCAATACCGCCACTCCGCCAGGTTTTACTCTGCGACTGGACGAAGAGAGCAAAGAATTTAAACAGGTTTCAAATTCATTTAGCAGTGTTTCCCAATCGTTTGATGCGACCTCCAAGTCGTTTGAAGAAGCCACTCATAAGCTCGATAAATTGAAAAAATCAAAAAAGTTGAGAAAACACAGATACTACTCAACCGTTAAAAAATAGAACACGGATTTGACTGATAGACACAGATAAAAAAATAAAATCAGTTGAAATCCGTTTAATCAGTGTCATGCGTGCTGTATGATTAAAGCCATCATCTACCGAGTAGGCGTAGGCCGGAATAAGACCACCCAAGCGTAGCGCGTGGTGGCGTTTCCGGCACACTCGTACCGGATGCCGGAAACGCTTATTCTCGCTTACGCTCGAAAAGCCTTATTCCGGCCTACGCCGTTTCTGGCACTTATCATTTACCATCGCTATGAATGTGTGGTGATACACGCTTATCAATGATCTATACCGTTAAGGTCTTTTTTGACTAAAAATAAAATCTGTTAAAATCCGTTTAATCTGTGTCATCCGTGTTCTATGATTAAAGCCATCATCTACCGAGTAGTTACTTAACAACAAGGATGTGGTTCTAATAATGCAGTAAAGAATGGATTTCGTAATTGCCTAATTTCTCCCTGCCTTCCAAAAAGTCCAGCTCCACCACAAAGGCGCACGCTTCAACGGTGGCACCCATTTTTTCAACCAATTCACAACTTGCCTTGGCTGTTCCGCCAGTCGCCAATAAATCATCAATCAGCAATACCCGGTCATTCGCGTCAAAAGCATCAATATGCACTTCCAGTGCCGCTGAACCATACTCAAGATCGTAAGCCACGCTTTGTACGTCGTAGGGTAGCTTACCCGGCTTTCTCAAGGGGATAAAAGGAAGTCCCAACTCCCACGCCACCAATGATCCAAAAATAAAGCCGCGTGCTTCCATACCCGCTACTGCGGTAATTTCCCTGCCCAAAAAAGGATGCAATAATTGATGCACGGCAAGCCTTAACGCCGCAGGATCTTTTACCAGCGGCGTAATATCCTTAAAAATAATACCTGGCTTGGGAAAGTCAGGAATATCGCGGATTTTGTTTCTTAATCTGTCCATGGTGTTATTTTAAAAAAGCGGAAGGTTAAATGATTGGCGTGTCGTAGCGACACAACTCGCTACGACACGCCGCATGATTAAGCGCAGAACGCCTCAATTTGAGCTGTAATCCCCTGGCTATCCAATCCACAAATCGCCAGTAATTCTTCGCGTGTGCCTTGTTCAATAAAGCGATCCGGCAGGCCGATATTCAATACCGGCATCAGGATGCGTTGGGCTTGCAGGAAGTTGTTGACGGCACTGCCTGCGCCACCGGACAAGACATTTTCTTCCACGGTGATGAACAGATCATGGCTTTTCGCCAGTTCCAGCAGCAGTTCTTCATCCAGCGGTTTGACAAAACGCATATTGACGACCGTGGCACTGAGTTGTTTGCCCGCAACCAGCGCCGGCGTCACCATGCTGCCCCACGCCAAAATGGCGATGCGACTGCCATGATGACGGATTTCGGCTTTACCCAGCGGCAAGGCAGTCATGACTTTTATGACGGCCACGCCGGGGCCTTTGCCACGCGGATAACGCACGGAGGCAGGGCCTTCATGCAGATAACCGGTGTAGAGCATTTGCCGGCATTCATTTTCATCGGCCGGTGCCATAATCAGCATGTTGGGAATGCAGCCCAGGTAACTGTAATCAAAACTGCCGGCATGGGTGGGGCCGTCAGGCCCCACCAGACCGGCGCGATCCAGGGCAAACAACACATCCAGGTTTTGAATGGCGACATCGTGAATCAACTGGTCGTAGGCGCGTTGTAAAAACGTTGAATAAATCGCTACCACCGGTTTGGCACCCTGGCAGGCTTGACCGGCCGCCAAGGTCACCGCGTGCTGTTCGGCAATGGCGACATCAAAATAGCGCTTGGGATACTGTTCGGAAAACTTGACCAGTCCGGAGCCTTCGCGCATGGCCGGGGTAATGCCCAGCAGACGCTCGTCCTGTTCGGCCATGTCACACAACCAACTGCCAAAGACTTCGGTATAAGTGGGATGCACGGAAGGAGCTGACTTGGGCAAAAAATCCAGGTCGGGATCAAAGGCAGGGACACCATGATAGGCCAGCGGGTCTTTTTCGGCGGGCGGATACCCTTTGCCTTTTTTGGTGACAATGTGCAAAAAGCGCGGCCCGGAAATGGCTTTCAGGTTTTCCAGCGTCGACACCAGCATGTCCAGATCATGACCGTCAATCGGCCCGATATAATTAAAACCCAACTCTTCAAATAAGGTGCCGGGGACAATCATGCCTTTCATGTGTTCTTCGGTGCGGCGTGCCAACTCCCAGACGCTGGGCATTTTGCTGAGGGCTTTTTTGCTTTCTTCGCGGATTGACGAATAAAATTTACTGGATAATATCTTGGTCAGATAATTATTCATCGCCCCGACCGGCGGTGAAATCGACATGTCGTTATCGTTTAAAATCACCAGCAAATTGGCATCAATAGAACCGGCATGATTCATGGCCTCAAACGCCATCCCGCCGGTAATGCTGCCATCGCCGATAATGGCGACCATTTGTTTGTCTTCACCTTTCAGTTCCGAGGCAATCGCCATTCCCAGCGCCGCACTGATAGAGGTGCTGGAATGGCCTACGCCAAAAGCATCGTATTCGCTCTCGGCGCGATTGGGAAACGCACAAATGCCATTGAGCGTACGGATGGTGGTCATCCGTTCTTTGCGACCGGTCAGAATCTTGTGCGGATAGGCTTGATGTCCCACATCCCAGACCAACTGGTCAGACGGGGTATCAAAAACATAATGCAAGGCAACGGTTAACTCAACGGTGCCCAAGCCTGCCGAAAAGTGCCCGCCGGAAATACTCACGGTATGGGTTAAATAATCACGCAACTCTTTCGCCAGGGGTTTTAGCTGATCCTTGTTGAGTTTACGGACATCGGCGGGGCTGTTGATGGTATCCAACAGGGGAAAACTACCTGATTTATTCATGTTTACGTCGATTCCTTGAGTCGGCAGAGTGTTTTTGGCATATCATCATTTAGTATAAAGACCTTTTAGGTTTTTAGGCCGAAAGGAGCGCCCCGCAACAAGCGAAGCGACGTTGCTTTATCGGGCGCGGATTGGGGAGGGGATGCAGACCCATAGACATCAAGTTAAGACATTTCACCACGAAGACACGAAGAACACGAAGATTTTTCTTTGGTTTTTCTTCGTGAACTTCGTGTCTTCGTGGTGAATTAATATCTTTAAGTTGATTTCTATGGGATGTTTCCTTATTGCTCAGTGAGTCCGCTGAATAATATAAAGTGACAAGTCGCGTAATAAATCAGCTTCTTTGCCAAACACACTCAAACTGTCGAGCGCTTTCTCATGAAGCTCTTGCGCTTTTTGTTTGGCACCCGCCAACCCCAGTAAAGCAGGATAAGTTGGTTTATCGTTATCCTTGTCTTTACCCTGGGTTTTTCCTAAGGTAGCGGTATCGCTTTCTTCATCAAGAATGTCATCTTTAACCTGAAAAGATAAACCGATACATTTGGCATAGTGATCCAGCTTTGTCGCGGCAACCGGGTCTACATCGGCTTTTGCAAGCGTTGCCAAGTTAACACTGGCACGGATTAAAGCGCCCGTTTTATGAATATGCATGTTTTCCAGCTCAGGCAGGTTTAATCGCGTACCGACCGATTGCAAATCAATGGCTTGACCGCCGACCATCCCTTGAGAGCCACTGGCTTTTGCCAAAGCAATAATCATTTTTAATCGACCTTCAGGCGTCGCTGTCATGCTCGGATCATGCGCCAATATTTCAAACGCCAACGCTTGTAACGCATCGCCCGCCAAAATAGCGGTTGCTTCGTCAAAAGCCACATGACAAGTCGCTTTTCCGCGTCTGAGATCATCGTCATCCATTGCCGGAAGATCATCGTGAATTAACGAATAAACATGAATAAATTCAACCGCACAAGCGGGTCCATCCAGCACTTCCGGGGCAATACCCAGCGCCATGCCTGTGCAATAAGTCAGCATGGGGCGCATACGTTTACCGCCATCCAGCACACTATAACGCATCGCTTGATGAAGTTTTTGTGGCAATAACTGGCCACCGGGAAGACGCTCTTCCAAAGCCTTTTCAACACGACTTTGACAATAGCCAAGGTATTCTTTTAACGCATTACTCATCGGTAAAGGGCTCCAGGGTTTGAGTGCCGTTTTTTTCTATCAGAATCTGAACTTTCTGCTCCGCCTCCTGCAAGGCTTTTTGACAGGTTCGGGTCAGCGTAACCCCGCGTTCAAATGACTTTAATGACTCTTCCAGCGATATTTCACCTTGTTCCAACTGGCTAACCAATTGTTCAAGTTCTGCGAGTGAGTCTTCAAATAAAGTCGTACTTTTCTTTTTCGGCATGTAATTAAAAATGTTTAAAGGATATGACGTAACAATAAAACTAGGACTTACGCATTGACAAGATTGATACAATCTGCATTAGCAACAGGCGTAAATTCTGGGTTAAGATTTGTTATCTTGGGAGTAAGCGCACGAATG
>Ga0194056_10000954_pt1 | contig 15872 bp, 14 predicted proteins | sample SepL4413m_MetaG_FD_155458 | JGI IMG/M metagenome (GOLD analysis project Ga0194056, IMG submission 155458) | Anoxic zone freshwater microbial communities from boreal shield lake in IISD Experimental Lakes Area, Ontario, Canada - Sep2016-L442-13m | ecosystem: Environmental > Aquatic > Freshwater... | reverse complement strand
GAAAACGGTACATATGGCACTTGTACGAAGTGTGGTCTGCTCATCGAGCACGGCAGAATGAAAGTCTTGCCATCTGCTGAGCTATGTTCGACCTGCGAAGCTAAACATAAGAAATAATGAAGAAATCTGTGCCACCGTATTCACCCACAGTTATTTTGTTGATCTTGCTACAAGCTATCGACTATATTGTGCAGAAGTATGGTACTGCCGAGATTAATTCCCAGCTTATTTTTGGCACCTTGGGCGATAATGCGATTGCGGTTAGCATATCTTTGATACTTATTTTGATTCTTGTCATCTCGCACAAAAAGGGACTTATCGAGACAGCGCCAGTCTATTTGATCATTGCGGGTGCGATTTCAAACATTCTCGATCGCATTTTCTATGGCGGCGTGGTAGACTATTTCGCACTGTCATTTATTCCTACCTTTAACGTTGCTGATATTTTCATCGTCGCAGGTATTGGAATATTTATTTATCATACATTGTCACAAGCTTATCCCGTAAATGGGCGTAAGAAATAAGGAGAAACATGTTGACCGAAGAACAGCTAGAGCTGATAGAAAGTCAAAATATTGTTGCGTTGTCTACCTCAAGTGTTGACGGACAAGCACATACTATTTTTGTAGAAGTAAATAAAGCCGATGTTGATTCGATGGTTATCACTGACAATCACATGGTAAAAACGCTTGCGAATATCGAAGAAAATGATAAGGTTTTTGTCCTGGTCTACTCAGGAAACTATCAGACAGTTCTAAATATTACTGGCACAGCGGTATATCATGGTTCAGGTGGGCTACTTGAGTACGTAAAGAATCTCCCAGCAAACGATGGCTATGAGCCCAAAGGTGCAGTCGAAGTAAGGATTGCAAATGTCGAAGAACATAATTCTAATGAAGATTTCTAGGAGACAAATGAAAATTCATAAAAAAATTTACCCAGTATATTTCAAGGAGGTTAAGTCTGGCAACAAAACTTTTGAATATCGTTTGGCCGACTGGGAAGCTAAAGAAGGTGATGTTCTGGTTCTGGAGGAATGGGATCCAGAAACAAAAAATTATACGGGAGATACCCTTACTAAAACCATTGGTTATGTTCTAAATCTAAAAGATATTCCAGATTTCCATACTAAAGAAGAGGTAGAAAAATATGGAAATATGATAATTTCTTTAAAGGAGTAAAATGGCTGAAGTAAAAATTGTAATTCAGGGCGTTCATAGTAAGCCAATAGATGGCAAAGTGCAGATCGGTGCGACTGCGACACTTATTAAATCTGATAAAAATATACTTGTTGATACAGGCTATTTCGAAGACAAAGAAACCCTGCTTGCAGCACTTGCGGAGGAGAAGCTGACTCCAGATCAGGTAGACATCGTTATCATTACTCATATGCACATGGATCATGTGGTGAACACATATTTATTCGAAAACGCCAAGATTTTTTGCAAACTCCGTAAAGATTATATTGGACAGTACCATATTCCTAAAGAAAAGTGCCTTCAACGATTTGAGCTCATCGACGGCACAGAAATTGCCAAGGACGTTTCGATCTTGCTGACACCTGGCCACACCGAAGACCACATGTCCGTGCTTGTGAAGACAGAGAAGGGGAGCGTTGTTATTGCTGGAGATGCGATTGCCGACGAAAGCTTCGTTGATATGAGCGTAAAACCACCACTTGTTACTGATTCACTAGACTATGATGAAAGCAGAAAGAAGATTATTACAGTCGCAGACTATATAATCCCAGGGCATGGTGACATGTTTGAAGTAAAGAAATAATCCCTATTTCTTGTCATCCCAGCCTGTGGCTCGAGAGGTGGGATCCAGGCTGAATATATAGATTCCCGTCTTCACGGGAATGACAGAATGATTGTTATAAAAAAACCTCAGCGTTTCGGCTGAGGTTTTTTTGAGTTCTTTATTATTAATTATTAAACTTAAACGTTTTAATATAATATGCAGTGTCACCGGCGGTCGAAGTCGTGTAACCACTTGGGCGTGGCTTGAGTAAATTCACAGGAATCGGCAATATCTTCACGTCTTGAATGCTTAATTCGATGCCTACTGGCATTTCAATACTTATGTTGATTCCGTCGGCAGGGGGATTTTCAAACCCAAAGCCACCAGATCCCTGGTCGGTGTTCTTGAGATTATCTGTTATGTCATAAGATTTATTGTTGGCCTCTATGAGCGTAGCCTTGGTAATATCTGAATCTGTGGATAAGAATATTAAGGTATTCGTTTGTTGGGAGCTGTCGGTTATCTTTAGGTTATAAGTTGTTGTGCCATCATTTGTTTCTATACTGACGACAGAAATATCCTGTGTCTGGTCTCCTAGCCATGGGGCGTCAGAAATTGTCTCTTTCTGATCAATAATTTCTGGAATAGTGTCCTGCCGCGGATTAGCCATATATTCGGCAATGTATTTGTCTATAGCCTGGCCTGGAATACTTAGCCAATACGCTTTACCAGTATTGAAATTTTGTATATAAGCGACGCTGCTTATCCTAGGGTAATTCGTAGTGTTAAATGCTGTGTAAAAAGTTGCAAAACAGAATAACGCAACGATAGACAGCGCTAGAATAGGTAATTTTGTTTTACTTTCGCCTGAAAGGATGCAAATAAAAGAGATGAATAGACCAAATAGTAAAGATGCTAAAAAAGCGATTCCAATCATTATCATTGTTCCTAAGCCTGCAAATAGTAGAAACATGAATGGTACATAGAGCACAATTGCAGGAACTGAGAGAATAAGAATAAGTATTAAGTTTTTCCAGCTTAGATAGTCGGATTTCAAGCTAACAATAATTTCAAAAATTATTAAGCCAAAAAATAAAGGCCAAACAAACAGGCAACTAAGTCCAGGTAAGCTAAACGTAGTAATCAGCGTCAAGGCTAGCCAGATCAGAAAAGCTCCAAAGGCAAGGTTTGTGAAGCCAATTTTTTTAATCCATCTGAAGCCATAGAAAAGAACCAAAATCAGTAAACTGGTTGCTATCGCAAGGAGAAAGTATGTCCAAGATAAATAGGTATCAGCAAAAGTACCAATATTTTTTCCAAATAGCCATTGCTTTAGTAGATAGAAAATGGTTGCAGTTCCTGTCGCCGCCACAGTAGCGAGTAAAAATACTAGGAATCCGTAAACGATTTTTTTAATCGATATTATTTTCCGTTTAAGGTTCATGACCAAAAGTAGAACTAACACAGCGGATAATATGAGAGTAATTATAATCGATGTGCTTTGAGTGTAGTGAAAGAAGAATATGCCCAGAACGTTAGAGTAAATTGAATTTTGCTGAACTGTCTCAACCTGATGAGTCTTGCCAAAATAATTTGCCAGACCTAGCATTATTTGGCCTTCGTGTTCTATGGTATTTTTGCTGGCATTACCGATATTGTCTAGCGCTGTGTGATAGTAATAAGCTCTAAATGGAAATGCGAAATTTAATCCCTGAACTTTTTTATCCTTCACGAATGTAAAATCTGTTGTGTTTGGCATAAAGTTGTAAATCTCGTTGAGATAAGAGAATGCCATTGGATTCGGAATTGATTTTGCAAAATCATAAATCAGGGCTGAATTTTTTGGAGTAGTTTCAAACATTAAAACTGGACCGCTTACTCCACGTGCCTCATAATTGAAAACCATGTCTACATCATTAAATAAAGGATTTTCTTCTACGAAAGCATTCGCCCCTCCTTGACCACTCTCTTCGCCATCTTCGAATAGAAATATAATATTATTTTCTAATGGCAGACTATTCTTCAACGCTCTGATTGTTTCCAGCTGTGATGCAACTGCGACACCATTGTCACTAGCACCCGGACCTTCTGCAGCTGAGTCGTAGTGTGACATGAACAACAGTGTTTTGCTCGGATTTGTGCCTGGCATAGTTGCAATAATGTTTCTTACAGGCATTGCGTAGCCGTTTTTTGTGTCAACCGAAGTTGTGGCTTGAGTTTCTGACTGAACCCCAATAGCTTCTAGCTGTTTCAGTATATAGTCACCAACAATTTTGTTTTCAGCCGATGTGCCATGATGTGGTTTGTTGGCAACCACTTGCAAATATTCAAGGGCACGTTCAGTCGAGAATTGATTCGCAGGAATATTTCCAGATTTAGCCTTGGGCGCCCTAAGTTGGTAGATTGAAAATAAGGCGATAGCTACAATAAATGCTATAGAAACAAAGATCTTAGTTTTCGAAATTTTTGGAATTTTCTGATTGTCCATTGTCCCTCAGTTTTTAATATTTATATATATTGTATTATAATTTTTTTATTTTTACTATTTAGTTAACCATTTACGCTTACAAAAAACCTCAGCATTTCGGCTGAGGTTTTTTTGAGTTCTTATATATCTATTTGACTTTGTCGACGATTGCTTGAAAAGCTTTTGGGTCGTTCTCTGCAAGGTCTGCAAGGTGTTTGCGGTTTACATCGATGTTGCTCTTCATAAGCTTGTTGATGAAAACTGAGTAGCTCATACCTATTCCCTTGAGCGCAGCGTTGATTCGGATGATCCAGAGAGATCGGAAAGTTCTTTTCTTAACTTTTCGGTCACGGTAAGCATAGCGTCCTGCTTTGATGACGGCCTGTTTAGCTAGCTTAAAGACGGAATTTCGTCTGCCTTGGTAGCCTTTAGCTTTTTTGATAATTTTTTTATGTTTGGCGCGTCTAGCGGTGCCTGTTTTAACTCTCATTTTTTCTCCAAATCGAATAAGGGATTATTAATTGTATGGGATCATTTTTTTAACTTTGGCAACATCTGACTTGCTAAGGACCAAAGGATACTTTGGTGGATTAGCTTTGTGTGTCAAAAGGTGGCTTTTAGCGGATTTGACCCGTAAATATTTGCCAGTGACAGTGCACTTTACTCTTTTTGCGGTTGCTTTATGGGTTTTTAGCTTCATGTGGACCTTTTTAAGTATCGTTATTTTTTATTTGAATCTTCAGTTTTTTTCTCGCAGAGCATTGCGACGATCTGGTTGCCAGCTCTGAGCGGCTTGTTTTCGTAAGCAAGGTTCATCTTGTTTGCAAACTTGTCGAAGACGGCGTAAGCCATTTCACCAAGTGCATTTTCTCGTCCGCGTAGTCTCATTGAGACTTTCACCTTGTTACCAGCGTCGAAAAATTCTCTTGCTTGTTTCGATTTATATTCAAGATCATGGTCGCCAATCTTGAAGGTAAGTCTCATTTCTTTCAGCTCAACTACAGTTCGCTTGGCCTTGCTTTCTTTTTCCTTCTTGGCTAAGTCGTACTTGTATCTGCCGAAATCCATGATTTTGCAAATAGGAGGTCGATTTGTCGGATTGATCTCAACTAAATCAAGGCCCTTTTCGTATGCAACATCTAAGGCCTCCCTAGTAGGAATTGTACCGAGGTTTGTACCATCTTCGTCGATCGCCACTATTGGCGAAACTCGTATCTGCTCGTTCGCTCGAAGAAATCTTTGCTTCTGATTAATTTCTAACTCCTTTTGAATTTCTAAACTCTAAATAAAATATCACAAAAATAGCAATTGGTCAACACTCACGGGCTCGATTCGAATAATCAATGCCCAAGATACAATCATCAGTTAATAATCAAAATCCAATATTCAAAATGAGATGTTGGGATTTGTTTCTTGTCTATTGGTAATTGACGATATCGTTTAGTCGAATACAAGGAAATTCTTTGCGCCGTTATTGATATCGTCCTTATTCCAGTCATGTATCGCCGTGAAGAGAATATCTTGTTTGTAGCGGTAATTTTCACCTTTGCGAGTTCCTGGATCATTTACTATGAATTCGTCACCTTCGTAGCCAGTGATTACGAGCATATGATAAATTGGACCGCCGTTTTGAAAATTTGGATTGCCAAGCATCTTACCGGCTGCTGGGATGATCACAGGTCGATTTGCGGCAATTTCTGCTTTGATTTTATCGATGGTCGCATCTGCAACGACGCGGCCCTTGCTTAGGCTATAGTAGCTTTTGGCAATTTGATTTAGTTCTTTGACTGTCACGTCTACGGCGTAGCCATTTCCAGCCTCATAGGTTAGTAAATCTTGAATCTCAGTTTCGGCAGATTCCTTGGAGATTATTGTCGTTTTATCAATAAAATGGTGGACCATGATCAGACTTGCTTCTTCACAAGCTTCTTCGTGAGCACTATCCCAGTTTACTAGTGGCGCTTGCGTGGTAAAGGGGACTTTGATCGTAAAAGTATCCGGTAGCTTTGCTGGTTCGCTAGGCAAATCTTTGGTCGCAGTATTTTTTGGTGTCTCAGCCTTCGGTTCTTCGGAACTTGTCATGTTTACGGTTTCTTGATCTTGTGATTGTATCTGAGTTTTTTCGTTTTTCTCGATTTGGATTCGTTTATATGAAAGGTAAAAAGGCACAAGAAAAATACCAACTAAGCATAGAATGATGAAAGTTTTGACGTATTTCTTCGCAGCCGATTTTTTTGCTACTCTTGGCATTTGTATAGACTTTTTTTGCCAACGATTAATCTTAAGTTATCATCTGACGTTTCGATTAGCTGAGGAGTTTTGGCGATAATTTCACCACCAGCTGTTAGAGGAACTTGAGTATTTGTAAAAAGTCTCAGAGAGCGCCCTCGGAACAGAGACATGTTAGCGTTTTCGTTCTTTTTTCCTCCGAAAAAGAGCGAAATTTTCGATAATATAGCAGAATCGTGAGGGTCGACACTTTCGAGTATCAGGTCTAGATAATCTGGCCCGATTTTTTCAATTGTTGGATTGAAGTTTGAGATGGTGAGTGCGCTCGCTTTTGCTTGAACTAAGAAATCCTTGAACTCAATAGTGACTTCGGTGGGGATTTTCAGATCGAGCGATAAATTTGTTAGAAAGGCACTGCCATTTGCAGTTTTGCCGATTTTGATCTCATTGATCTTGCGAAATCTGAGATTCTCGGCTGCCTCTTTCCAGTTTTTTGCGCCTATTAGGTCCTCGAGGTCAGATGATGCTTCGAGGGGAATAATGCCGAGTGCGGCAGAATTTCCACAGAGCTTAGCGGCGATCTTGTTCGCAATCTCATCTCCACCAATGCCAACGATAGTATTATATTTTTTGCTCAGACCGAGATCGACAAGCTCCTCTGTCGTATAAGCGGCAGATGGGTATGCAAATTCGCCCGATATACCGAGAGTAGATAGGTAGTTTTTGATATCATCTACAAGAGTGCGCTTCTTGCACTTTTTTATGTCGAAAATATAGTAATACATGAATCTTTCAGATTATCAAGAAACTATTTCTTGCTAAAAAATCCCATTTTGTCGGCAATTTGTTCGATCGAATCTTCAGCTTTGATCTCCTGCTTCGTTTCCTCTTTTGGTTTTGCAGCTTCTGCCATAGCCTTTGCCTCACCTGGCATGATGCTTTTACCGACAAAAGTCGCGCCTTCTTTGATGATCAGAGTTTTTGCGTTTATATCGCCATAGATCCGGCCAGTCGGTTGGATTTCTAGCTTATCTATCGCTTCTACTAAGCCTTTTACCTCACCAGAAACTTCGATCACGCGAGCGACAACCGGTCCCTTGATCTGTGCTGTCTCGCCAATAATTAGGTTTTCATCACTTTTTACTTCGCCATCGACGCTACCATTTACTTGGATTGAACCCTTGTTATAGAGGTTTCCTTTGATCGTAACGTTGATGCCGATGATGGTGTCAACATTGTTTTCCATAAATTCCTTCTCCTGCGCCATATGTATTATGTGCGGCGCTTTAATATTTATTAATTTGTCTTATATATTACTCTGTAATCATATCATAAATACTTTTTCAGCTAAAATGCAAGATGTGAATATTTTTGTCATTCCGCCCATTCCGAACTTTCTTGCTCTGAGCTGTGTCGAAAGGATCAGGAATCCAGACTATATCAGATGGATCCTCGGGTTTCACTCTCGAGCTGCATCGCCGAACCCAAGGATGACGGGCGAGGAGGCTAAAATGCAAGATGTGAATATATTTGTCATTGCGAGCCATCAGGAGCGTATGAGGCGCGGCAATCTTTAACAAAATCTGAACAGACAATGATAGATTGCCGCGTCGTAAGTTCACTCCTCGCAATGACAATCGTGGTAAAATGCAAAAATCATTGAAAATGATCGTAAATAGTGGTACAATCATTCGGATTAAAAAAGGGATAAAGATGAACAAAATCGTCGTTACTGGTGCGAGGGAACATAATCTTAAGAATGTTTCGTTAGAGATACCCCGTGATAAACTTGTTGTCATCACCGGACTTTCTGGTTCCGGAAAATCATCACTTGCTTTCGATACGATCTATGCAGAAGGCCAACGTCGATATGTTGAGTCTCTTTCGTCGTACGCAAGACAGTTTCTCGGTGTGATGGAGAAGCCAGACGTAGACAGTATCGAAGGACTTTCTCCTGCGATTTCTATCGATCAGAAGTCTGCTTCGCGAAATCCACGATCAACTGTGGGCACTATTACCGAAATTTATGACTATTTGAGACTTCTATACGCTCGAGTTGGGACACTTCATTGTCCAAAATGTGGCAAGGCTGTTGTTCACCAGACAGTTGGTCAAATCGTTCAATCCATCATTCGCGAATCCAAGGAAACTCGGCGTGTCATCATCCTGGCTCCAATTCTCGAGGGTAAAAAGGGTGAACACAAAGATGTTTTCAACAAAATCAGCAAAGCTGGCTTTTCTAGAGTTCGTGTGGACGGCATCATTGCTGATCTAGATGAAGCAATGGAAAAGGATCTTGATAAGAAAAAGAATCATAATATTGAGATAGTTGTCGACCGTTTGATCTTGGAAAAGGACAATATTGACGACTCGACGATCAGCCGACTAAACGATTCTGTCGAAAAAGCTCTTCACGAGGGAAACGGCCGCATCATCATCGCTGATCTCGAATCGAAGAAGGAAACACCATATTCTGAACAGTTTGCCTGTCCTGACTGTGGAATTTCTATGCCTGAAATCGCGCCACGCTCATTTTCGTTCAATTCACCTCATGGCGCTTGTAGATATTGCCAAGGTCTCGGCATCAAACAGGAGATTGAACCTCATTTGATCCTGCCAAACTCCAAATTGACCGTAAACGAAGGTGCAATCAGACCGTGGTCCAGAAATATCGCACATAGTGGCTGGTATTCTCGTATTCTCGAAAAAGCAGCTGAGAAAAACAAAATTGATCTCAATGTGCCGATTTCTCGTCTCTCAAAATCTGATCTAAATATCATTCTTTATGGTACTGGCGAAGAGGTTTATAACGTTGGCGGCTACGAATCGAAATATGAAGGTGTCATACCAAATATGGAACGCCGTTATAAAGAATCTGAGTCGGATTATGTGAAAAAAGAGATCGAAAAATATATGGTAATCAAGAAATGCCCAGTTTGTCTCGGTGGCAGACTGCGCAAAGAAGTTCTTGGTGTGCTTATTGATGGCAAAAATATCTCCGAAGTTTCTGATATGACGATCGAGAAAGCAATTGTCTTCTTTGAAGCATTGCCTACGAAGCTTTCTGATGAGAAAAATCAGATTGCGAAGCTCGTGATCAAGGAAATCCGTCAAAGACTAGTCTTCTTGGATAGCGTTGGCTTGCCTTATCTTACTATAAACAGAAATGCAGCCACCCTTGCGGGTGGTGAAGCGCAGCGTATTCGCCTAGCTACTCAGATCGGCTCTGGCCTCATGGGCGTACTCTACATTCTTGATGAGCCGTCTATTGGTCTACATCAGCGAGATAACGATAGGCTGCTTGAAACGCTAAAAAATCTTCGAAATCTTGGTAATACTGTAATCGTCGTCGAACATGACGAAGATACGATCATGGCTGCTGACTGGGTTGTGGACGTAGGTCCTGGCGCAGGTGAGCAGGGTGGCAAAATCGTCTTCGAGGGCAAACCAGAGGACATTCTCACATCAAAAGAATCAATTACTGGCATGTATCTCTCGGGACGAAGAAAAATCGATATTCCAAAGATCCGCCGTCCAGGTAATGGCACTTTCTTAGAAATTTTTGGTGCCACCGAAAATAATCTGAAAAATGTTCACGCTAAAATCCCACTAAACACATTTACCTGCGTGACTGGCGTCTCTGGTTCTGGCAAATCTACTCTGATAAACGATATCTTGGCCAAGCATCTGTCTCAAGTCTTTCATCATGCAAAAATAGAGCCAGGCAAATTTGAAAAAATTACTGGTACCGAGCATCTGAATAAAGTGATCGACATCGATCAGTCGCCAATCGGCAAAACTCCAAGATCAAACACAGCTACATACACCGGCATATTCACCGTAATTCGTGAACTATTTTCCACAACGACAGAGTCCAAGGTTCGAGGCTATAAGCCTGGACGATTCTCCTTCAACGTAAAGGGTGGACGCTGTGAAAAATGTAAGGGTGAAGGCGTTCTGAAGATCGAAATGCACTTTTTGCCAGATGTTTATGTGACTTGCGAAGATTGTAAGGGGAAGCGATATAACAAAGAGGCGCTAGAAGTAAACTTCAAGGGCAAAAATATTGCTGATGTCCTAGCGATGACAGTGGATGAGGCGTTCAGTTTTTTCAAGAATATTCCATCTATAGAAGAGAAGCTTCGCGTACTTGCTGAAGTCGGTCTCGGCTATATTCGTCTCGGCCAGCCAGCTACAACTCTATCTGGTGGTGAAGCGCAGCGTATCAAGCTTGCGACTGAGCTAGCTCATCGTGGTACAGGTAAGACTTTCTACATCCTAGATGAGCCTACGACTGGCTTGCACTTTGACGATGTGAAAAAACTCATTGGGGTCCTAGTTGCTCTCGTCGATAAGGGAAATTCTGTCCTCGTGATCGAGCACAATCTTGACGTGATCAAGGCTTCCGACTATCTGATCGACCTTGGTCCTGAGGGCGGCGATGGCGGCGGCATGATCATCGGTACTGGTACGCCAGAAGAGATTATGAAAATTGAAAATTCATATACTGGCAAATATCTAAAGAAAATCTTGAGATAATATTTAAGTGGCAGAGTGGCAGAGTGGCAGAGTGGCAGAGTGGCAGAGGAAGAACTTGTACTATTTTGATATTGAAAAGCGAAAAGTACTAAAGTTACGAAAAGTGTTATTCTATGGTTGTGTATCCGCAATTCTCAACGGCCGTTGAGAATTGCGGATATATTGTAATATTTTACATCAAATAGCTGTCATCTCGAGCCATTGAGCAGCTCCAAGGGGAGAGATCTTCTGCTTATTTTTTGCTACAATAATCTGAAGATTTCTCGTCCCGACCGAAGCCATTCGACAAGCTCACCATTCGATCATGAGCGCTCATGGTCGAGGGATGGTAAACCGTCGGGAAGTCGAAATGATAGACTCTACCTATAATATTTTTTTGTCGTGCTGTGCTCCTTTCTGTCATTCCAGCCTGTAAGCTTGAGAGATGGAATCCAGGAAGCCTTTTTCCGAAGTATATTCCGCCTGGATCCTCGGGTTATGGCTCGCTTTTCTATTATATTTAATATGTCATAGCTCGTCCTCCCCAAGGATGACAAATAACTTTTGAAAATTAAACATTAAAAATTCATTATAAATTGCCTGTCGTCCGTAGTCGTGGTAGCGCGAAGGAGGGTAAATTTGTAAATTCTAAATTATTTTGTTGGCACAAAATACGTTTCACTGCTACAATAAATGAAAAGGAGATATCATGGCATTTAAATTTTTCATGAGAAGAGACGCGAAGGATAAGAAGATTACGACTCCTGCAGCGCCAAAAGTTGAGATAAAGGCACCTGAGGCGAAGCCAGTAGAGGTGCAAAAAGTAGAACAAAAACCAGTAGCACCTAAGCCAGCTGAGCATAAGGCTGAGCAAAAGCCTGCTGCTGAGACGAAAAAAGATGGTGAAAATGTTTATGCATTTATCGATGCCTCAAACCTATTTTGGGGTGGCCGATCTAGCATGGGCTTCGGTGTTGATTACAAGAAATTGATCGAGTTTCTGGCCAAAGAATATCACGTGACCAAAGTTTTTTATTATGGTGGAGTTCGCATCTTCGACTACGAATATTCAGTCCTAGACAACGAATTGATCAATTTGACCAAGCTCGAAGAGCACTTGAAAGAGCTACAAAAGACAGCAGTCGAGAAAGACGTTATCGCTATCGAGAGATCGCTCTCGAAGATCAATTTTTATAAAATTCTCGAGAACTATGGCTACATAATGAAAATTAAGCCAGCCAAAGTTTTCTACGATGAAGATGACGAAAACGAGGAAAAACCATTGCTAAAGGCAAACTGTGATGTGGACATGACTTTCGACATGATGCGCTATATGCAGCAGTACTCTGGTGTCGTCGCGATGACGGGGGATGGCGATTTTGCCTCTGTTCTTAGCTACTTGAAGGCGCATGACCGCAAACTTATTGTATTTTCACGTTGGAATCGTACTGCTAAGGAGATCAAGACGGTGGCAGGGGACAACTTCGTCGATTTCGAAAAGCTTCGCAGCGTTGTGCAGCAATATAGAAGATAACTTTCTTTGCGCTGTCATTCCGAACTTGATCCGGAATCCAAAATATAATTCGGAAGAAGATATCCTGGATCCTGAATCCACCATTCGCCCATCCTTCATTAAAATTACGGACGGCACAGCAAGGCTACGGAAGCGGCACGGCAAGTTCAGGAGTAGCATTTGAAAAATATAATTAATAATCTTTGCTAGTTGAACAGAATGATAGATTGCCACGCAAGTCCACTCGCAATGACAGATAAGAAAATACCGCTCAACACTGGGCGGTATTTTTTATTTAAGTACTCAGTAATTCCTCAGGTTGCTGTATTACAATATATCTAGGTCGATATCCTAGCGATAAGACTAGAAAATTAAAAAGAGGAGAATTATGAAAAACAAGAAATTATTGCTTTCCGTTACTGCCCTGACACTGGCTGTAGCTGGTGCTGTCTGGTATGGCGGAGGCAAAGTATTGGCGGCAAATGGTGCTGGGCACGATGCGATGGTCTCGACTTTATCTGAGAAACTTGGTGTTTCTGAAGATAAGGTGACTGCTGCATTCGACTCTGTAGAGGCTGATCATCAAGCAGCACGTGTCGCTGAGCAAAAAACTCAGCTGGACAAGGCTGTGGCTGACAAGGTGATCACACAAGAACAAGAAGATAAGCTGATCGCTAAGAAAGCTGAGCTGCAAACTGAGCGAGAGCAAAAGCGAGTAGAAATGGATAAATGGTTTACGGACAATGGGATTGATCACGATAAGATCAAAACGTATATGTCTGAAGGCGGAATGGGTATAGGCAAGGGTGCTGGTATGGGCGGCCGCGGACATATGGGCAACGAATAATTAAGAAAACAAAGAAGCACCTTCGAGAGATCGAGGGTGCTTCTTCTTGTCTAAGAGAACTAGATTTTGTGCTTGATTGCGGCTTTAGCAGCAGCAAGTCTTGCGATTGGAACGCGAGGAGGTGAGCAGCTGACGTAGTTTAGGCCGATAGTATGGCAGAACTCGATGCTGGCAGGATCGCCACCATGTTCGCCACAGATTCCGACTTCTAGCTTGTCATTAGCTTCACGTCCAGCCTTGATAGCGATCTTCATCATCTCGCCAACACCATCTTGGTCGAGAGTCTGGAAAGGATTGCTAGGGAGGATGCCGTCTTGAACATATTGTGCGAGGAAGCTTCTCTCGGCGTCATCTCGAGATAGACCATAAGTCATCTGAGTAAGATCGTTTGTGCCGAAAGAGAAGAATTCTGCGACTTTTGCGATTTCACCAGCAGTTACAGCAGCTCGAGGGATCTCGATCATTGTGCCAAATTTATAGCTAAATTTGACGCCTTTTGCCTTCATGACCTCTTTTGCGATCTCGATCAGTCTTGGCTGGATATGATTTAGCTCGTTTACATGGCTTGTAAGAGGGATCATGATCTCAGGTTTTACAGCGATTCCAGCAGAAACTGCCTTGGCAGCGCCCTCGATGATAGCTTTTACCTGCATTTCGACGATCTCAGGCATGACGATGGAGAGACGAACGCCACGAAGACCCATCATTGGGTTGCTCTCATGGAATCTCTCGACTGCGTCAAGCATCTTTGTGAGCTTGGCAATCTTGCCGGCAGCAACCTTGGCTGTGACATGACCAGCAGCTTGTTTTGCATGCTCATAAGCGATCTCAAGCTCGATAGTTTTGCTATCAGGCAAGAATTCGTGAAGAGGTGGATCGATCAGACGGATGATGACAGGGTCACCTTCCATTTCTTTGAAGAGGCCAAAGAAGTTATTTCGTTGATTTGGTAGTAATTTATCAAGCTCTTTTGTTCTTGTTGCAGAATCTTCAGCCAAGATCATATTTTGTACGATTGGAAGAAGTTCTTTGTCGAAGAAAGTGTGCTCAGTTCGGCAAAGTCCGATACCTTTAGCGCCGTATGCGCGAGCAGTTTTTGCTTCTTTTGGATAGTCTGCATTTGCCCAAACCTGAAGACCTGGCTGAACTTTGCCGTCAGCGGCTTTTCGCTTTGTCTTTTTGCAGATTTCGTCTGCCCAAGCAAGAATTTCTAGTAACTCTTTTTGCTGAGAGAAAGTTGGAACTGTTTTTTCGAGCTCACCGAAGTAAACTTCACCAGAACCACCATCGATAGAGATCCAATCTCCCTCTTTGATCGTAAGACCGTTTGAGGTCATTGTTCTCTTCTCGAGGTCGATCTTGATATCAGCAGCACCAACTACACTTGGGATATTAAACTGACGTGCGACTACCGCTGCGTGAGAAGTTGCACCACCTTCAGAGGTGACGATACCTTCAGAAGCTATCATACCGTGAACGTCGTCAGGCTTAGTAAATGGACGAGCCATGATGACTTTCTGTCCATTTTCTTTCGCCATTTTCTCAGCAAGGTCTGCATCGAGATAAACTCGGCCAACAGCAGCTCCAGGAGAAGCGTTGATACCTTTGCCGAAGAGTTTGCCAGCTTCAGTCGCTGCTTTTTTCACTTTGTCCTCGAAAAGAGGGTGCAAAAGAGCATCAACTTGCTCAGTTTCGATCAATTTGTCGATTGCTTCTTCCTTGGAGATGATTTTCTCAGCTACGAGGTCGAGAGCGATTCGGACAGCGGCTTGAGGAGTTCTCTTGCCATTTCTTGTCTGTAGGAGCCACAATTTACCACGTTCTACTGTAAATTCCATATCTTGCATGTTCTGATAGTGAAGTTCTAGCTTGCGGCAAGCTGCGAGAAGCTCTTTGTAGATGGTTGGATCGCTCTTTGCATAATCTTGGATCTTGATCGTGTTGCGGATACCGCAGACAACGTCATCGCCCTGTGCGTTTGAGAGATAATCGCCGTAGAGCTTGTTTTCGCCTGTAGCAGGGTTTCGTGTGAAAACGACACCAGTACCACAATCCCAGCCCATGTTACCAAAGACCATCATAACGACGTTTACAGCGGTTCCGAGGCTGTCCGAGATGCCAGTCGCACGTCGGTAGTCGATCGCTCTTTTGCCATTCCATGATTCGAAAACTGCTTTTGCAGCGAGCATCATCTGCTCAGTTGGATCTTCCGGGAAGTCAATTTTTGCTTCCTTTTTGATGATTTTCTTGAAAATATTTGTAAGCTCAAGAAGATCGTCAGCGGTCAAGTCAGTGTCAACTTTTGCGCCTTTGTCTTTTTTCATCTTTGCGAGCTCATGCTCGAAGATTTCGTCGCTGATGTTTAGAACGACTGAACCAAAAGCCTGAACAAGTCTTCGATAAGAGTCGTAAACAAAACGTGAATCACCGGATAGCTCGATAAGAGCCTTAGCGGTCTTGTCGTTCATACCGATATTTAGGACTGTGTCCATCATGCCTGGCATGGAGAAACGAGCGCCAGAACGGCAGGAAACAAGAAGTGGATCCTTCTCATC
>Ga0194056_10000949_pt1 | contig 15903 bp, 9 predicted proteins | sample SepL4413m_MetaG_FD_155458 | JGI IMG/M metagenome (GOLD analysis project Ga0194056, IMG submission 155458) | Anoxic zone freshwater microbial communities from boreal shield lake in IISD Experimental Lakes Area, Ontario, Canada - Sep2016-L442-13m | ecosystem: Environmental > Aquatic > Freshwater >... | reverse complement strand
GTCAAGAAACCGCGCGGGTCCTCTTCGATCAGTCGGCGAAACAACAGCGATCGACTCAGTTTATTGTCACTGTTCAGGTGGCATAGGGTAGAAAACTTTCGGAGTTTGTCCTGGGAATCCCGACACGGAACTTGCGGGAGGATACACCCAGTACTGTTGCGGCATTGGATAGACGGAGCCGCCAGGCTGGAAAGGGGAGCCCGCAGGGAATACGTGATTCAGGGTTCCGTCTGGAGCGATGCCGCCATCTGCGGCAACAAACCACTGTGCCATCGCTGAGGAACTGATACCAACCGTGATCATCAACGCCAGAAGAAACTTTCTCACCTGTGAATCCCTTCCTATCGGAATCGGCAGATTAAGGGTTCTCGCGTAGTCCTTCCGATTCGTGAATTGAGGTTAAACGGTCGCACGCTCACTCTGTTGCCCTTACGAGGTGGTCTCGGACAATCATTCCGGCGTTGTCTACCATAACATCAATGTGCATATATTTTCAATCCTTCAGTCAAGATATTCGATGAAGTTTTCCGGCCGGAGAGTTTATGACCCTCTGGCATAACTGGTCTCCAAGAATTGGACAACCACATAAAGGGATACCATTTGCTACGTAGCGGTCTACCCAAAGAAATCTACTACCCGCATAATCGCTGCCAATCGGATTTCACGAGGTCTAGTATTCGCCGAGAATGATCGGAATAAAGCTGAATTGACTCAAAATCAGGGATGAACAAGACCTTCTGCATCAAGAGACCATCATCATCGAACCACTGGGGAAGCAACCCACCCAAGAAGAAACCTCTTGCCTGAAGGACTTTCACTACCTCCCCTATCCAAAATGAGGTGAGTTTCAGCCATACCTGAATGACGACAAATCCTTTTTCCACTGCTTCGGATTCCAGGTCCGATATACGTTCAGCAAAGTCCGAACCGGTTTCATGAAAAGCTATACGTGCTACCTTAGCAAAATCGAAGAGTTCCATATTAGATTGGGAAACAGTGCTACGGGGAAGCAATTCCGTTGATTCAGAAAAAGTGCGACCCGATAAGAAATTTCCATACAGGAATCTCAAAGCTTCGTTGTAGGAATTTGGTAGAAAGATTTTTTGGGGAATGTTCCTGTATAGACGAAAAAATAACAATGTGCTCACCCTGTGAGAGGTCACCCCCTCGCCTGAATACGCCTCTCCGGGCATCAATCCGACTTCAAGCGCGGTTTCATGAAATCCATATTTGGACCCTTGCTTCTGCATGTGTACATGGTTGGTTACAGGTTCACCAAAGACGGTGTGCATACCTAATTTTGGAACTACTTGCTCAATCATGAACTGTTCAATAGCTTCCGAGACACCCTTACCTCGCCATTCCTTCAGAACCAGACCAACTCCCCATTCATACACTGCCCGACTTGGGGCTGAGCGGAAAAGGTTGTGAATACCTATGATTTCCCCGTCTGAGGACCTCCCAACAATGCTGTAATAGTCTCCTTGCTCATTGGCTCTGATGAGTTTGACCGGATCATAGAATATTTTGATGGGATAATCCTCGCCGTGTACAGACCGGAAGAGACGTGCGACGCCCTCAGCATCTTCAGAGCGAAAAAGACCTACCTCAAAAGATCTCTTGATTACGTTGAGTGGGGCCTGAATACGGGTTTCCATGATTCTTTATTCGTACCTCCCAATGACAATTTATTGTAGATTGAACATCAAAACAACCTTGGGTCGGGGGGCATGCACTGGTCTAAAATTACTGAAGCTTATCAAGTCTAATCCATCTCCATCTCTGGGAAGTCTGTTTCCACCAGGTTTTACGGGTCCAGACATTCAACTCTCATGGAAATAACACCGGCGCCAAAGGAGATACCAAAAAGGTTAGTGAAGTTTTTGGTTTAGTCACAGAGATTTGGAATTATGCCATTGATGACATATTTTCTAAGTTCATCAGTCCTTCAGGTAAAAAGGGATTGCGATGGGACCATAACCTCCCTACCCCCTGCTTTTTACAAAAATACCTCGTTTCTGTCCATAGAATGTGAAAAATAACAGAGGTCATCCACCCGCCGTTTCGCATCGTCTACCGGTTCGACGACAACCGGGTGCGAGTGGTGCGGGTCTGGCGTAGTGAGCGCCTGCTTGAGTTGCCATAGGACGTTAGGTTGTCGTAATAAATACAATATTTCAAGACTCCATTCGTTCTACAGGGTGTAAGCGAAATCATTGTAGGCCATTAATGTGAGAATGGTCGATACCCTGACACGTTTGTTTAACACCTTTGGCAGTATTTTTATGATAAACTTTGAACGCTCTAAATTTGGTGAAATAAGCAACGTACAAAGCCGAAGGGCGAAGAGAAGACGGTATCCCAACTTCACTGGATCAATCTCGTTGGAACGTCGCCAGAAGTCAATATCCCAGTAATATTGTAGCCTTGCCATTATGGCAGTAAATGAGTACACTGCCCTGACAATCCTCCTGTACTCGTTGAATAATTCTTCAGGAGACATCTTTGAAGGAGTGAAGACAACATGTCTTGAGTCATATTTACTCCAATCCTTATGGATGATCCGTCCCTCTTCTTCAAGCCGTTTGAATAGCTCGGTTCCGGGAAACGGAGTAAGGACATTAATTAACGGCATGAGCAGCTTGGATTCTCGGATAAAATCTATTAATTCATCAAATGCCTCTTTAGAATCAAAATCGTAGCCCACTAGGCCGTACACTTCAAGAAAGCGGTCTTCTCTTTATGGCCTCGTAGGCCTGCGCCTCTTCCTCGGGCCTCATAAATCTCTGGGGCAGGTCTGGGGTCAGCCTTCCAATGGTCTGGTACTTGGCCAACCCCATAGGATTGTACGGGAGTAGCCGGACTTGTTCCTGGCCGCATGAAAGCAAGAATCCCGCAATTGAGGAAAGATTCTCATCGGTCGCAGTGATCCCGGGTACCAACGGGATACGGGGATGGATTTCTGCGGCTCCATCCTCGACGAGGCGAAGAAAATTACGTAAAATAAGCTTGTTGGGCCTGCCGCAATATTTCTTGTGAGCTTCCTCGTCGGCAAGCTTGAAGTCATAGTATATGAGGTCCACATGGGGGTAGATCTTGCGCCTGAAGGTGTCGTAGTTAAAATATCCTGATGTTTCCAACACTATGTGGACGTTCTTGGTTTTCAGGTCCTTAAGGAGGGCTTCGACATATTCAGGGAACAAAGTACATTCGCCACCCGTAAGGGTTACTCCGCCTCCTGAGTGGCGATAGTACTCAAAATCCCGAAGGAGTACTTCCGTGAGGGACTCCACCGAATAATACCTACCAACCAACCTTATCGCATCAGTTGGGCACACCTCAGCGCACTTTCCGCAACTGATGCATCTGTCTCTGCGGATTCTTCCTGGAAGCTCGAGATCCAGAGCGTCCTGTGGGCACTCGTCAACGCACGCTCCGCACGCGATACACCTATCCCTGGAGAATGCAATTTCAGCGGTGGGCTTCTGGGCCTCAGGATTATGACAGAAAATACACCTCAAGGGACAACCCTTGAAGAAGACCACGCTGCGTATCCCTGGGCCGTCCTCGAAGCTGTACCGCTTGATATCAATCACTAGGGGCAGTTGTATCACGTCTTAATTGAAAAGTCGTATGGAGGTTGAGATCTTCAGTCAAGCTCAAACCTATTTATGAGATCTTTGACCAGGAAACCTAGCTTGTAAAGGTAGTTGAGATTGCCATAAACCTGCGCTTCATTGGCCAAAATAGCGTCAACAATGTTGTTTCCTCCAGAAATTATTAACCTCCAGAATGCGGGAACATCTTTGAAAACTATCTTCAGATTCCATTCTTCGGCCGCTACAGGTTCAACAGTCATGACACCATCAATGAACCGGGCTGTAGCCTGAAAGGTTTTATCTTCGGTGGTGAAAACATAAGTGGCGTTAAAGCCTTCCACGTTATTGTAATAGCATTCTAGGCTGGGGCCCACGCCACGGCCATCACGAGAATACTGTATGACTCGTTGCATGAAACAGAGAAATTCGTAAAGGGGCCAGTATTTTGGGCTATTCTTCTGCAGGAATTTAATAAATGAATCGGACTCTCCCATTTTTACCCCCTTGAGTTTAGAAGAAGGCCCTTCTGTGGTTTCTGAGTCATGATCATTATTTTTTCTGCCATGTTCAGATGTTGTCAAACAGCCATAGGAGAATTGTCCACGTAGTGGAACTAGTCCGGCAGTCATTTCAATGCTTCAGCTCTTGTACAATTTCTACGCAATCTGGTTGCCTATATCCGGGCGAAACAAGATATTCCGTTCTATGAAGGATCTCCTCTTGCATGTCGGTGTTCAGATCTACGAAGTATGCCGAGTAACCTGAAACTCTTACCAGAAGATAGCGATAATCTTCAGGCCTCTGCATCGCTTTCTCAAGAGTCTCTCGGGAGACTACGTTGAATTGGATCTGCAACCCTCCGTCTTTTTGTTTCACTCCCTTGCCGAAAAAAGCATTAATGGTTGCGGCAAGATTTCTCCCCATAAGGCTCAGGTCCTCTTCCGGAAAGCACTTGATATTGAGGGCGGCTCCACTCGAAAGAGCCTCGCAAGGCAAATTTGAGACTGAATTCAAATTCTTGCTCAGATAGCCCGAAACGTTAGAAACAGGGGTAATCCCACTGGCAAAACTCTCTCGGGCTCCACGGCCATTGGGCAGACTCCGGGTGAATTTGCCCATCCCCGCATGGAAAGTCATGGTCCAGTATCCCACCCGATAACGGGCCCCTCTGTAATTGATCTTGTTACGAAATTTTTCATCCAGAAAATTCACGATGTCCCTGGCTATGTCATCAGCGAGTTGATCCTCATTGCCAAATTTTGGTGTCTTGGAATGGTCTCCCAGTAGAAAACGAATATCTTCGTATTCATTAAAATCGGCTTGAATTGCATCTAGCAAACTAGAAAACGTGATTATCTTTTCATCGAAAACCCACTTCTTGATGGCGCTGATTGAATCCACTACATCCGCCAGTCCGACGATGGCGGCGCCCGAAGAATTAATATCCGCCCCGCCTTGGGTGACATCCATGCCCTTGTCCATGGGACCTTTGATAAAGGCGGAGAGAATAGGCGTTGGATAGAAATCCTGATGAGTCCGACCAAGATGATCATTCAGTGTGGAAGAGCGGTCGATCAGCCAAGATGTTTGTTGCTTAAATGCTGTAAAGAATTGATCGAATTTGAACTCTACAGGATTCCCTGTCTTTGGACTGACTTGTACTGAATGCGTGTGCCTGTGCTTGCCATTGAATAGAGCCAGTTCAAGTGCAGATGCGAGGTTGAGAATTATTGCTGCACAATGCCCGAAAGTCCTTCCCGCGCTCGTAGGTTCTACGCAGCCAACTATGCCATAATCGTTGGCGAACTCTTCAGGATCTCCTTTGGAAGTAAGGGCCTTTATAACAGCTTTGTCGTTGTGAATGGCCGGAATAGCTCGGGTAAGAATATTGGATTCTACCAGTATCTTCAGATAATCTTGTGAATTCACTTCAGGGTGGTATCTTGCTGCGAGGTTTGGGTCTCGAAGCTGCATCAACTGCGCCGCTCTTAGTATCAGGTAGGTGACGTCGTTGACTGCGTCCTTGCCGTTGATGTCGACTCCACCAATTGTGACGGCCTGGTTGGAACCAGTCCCACCGAAGAGTTGCTCTCCCGCCTCCAGCATTGTTGGAACGTGGTCTCCTATTTTAAGCCAGAAATAGCAGAGTAGTTTTACAGCATTCTGGTCAAATTTAAGTCGGTCCTTTTGGTTAAGGTTTTTGATTTCTTCTTTGTAGAAAGGGTACAGGAGCTGGTCGAGTCGTCCGAGACTTAGTCCAATGTTGGGGCTCTCAAGATGCAATGAAGTCCAGCATACCCAGAGTGTTGTCAGAGCCTCTCGAAAACTTGTCGCCTCTTGTTCGGGAACCTTATTATAAATATTACAAATTTCAATTAGCCGAGACTCCTCGTCCAGATCATCATTGTCGTGTGCAATATCTGCAAGGCGCTTCGCTTCTCCGCTCAGGTTCTTGGCATACTCAATGATACCCTTCAAAACCTCTTGAACAGCCTGGTAAAACACCTTCTTGCTCGTCTCGGAATCTGGAGTACTCTGCTCGCGTTCATTAGCCTCTTTAATCATGACTAGAAGGCCACTGTTAACGGCTCTTGAGAAATCCGGTATGCAGTGAGAAATGCATATAGCTTTGCTTGTCAGAAAGAACACAACATTCTGAAGTAGCTTCATTTCATCGGGGTTGTCAGTTATTGTAGGGTCGTGAAACTGATTTTCGTAGTGACGATGCCGGGCAATTTCCCACACGGTCTTTTCCATCCAATGCGGGTAAACCTCCAAATTAAGTTTTTGAGCATCATCTTTCGAAAGGTAGAAGGGATTTGGCCTGCGTTTACCCACCGAATGCAATTCCGGCCACATCACCAGCCCAAAAAGCTCGGGATACAGTAATACTCCCTTGAATTTCCTAGTAGTCGAACCAGCAAAAGGTGACTGGTTGGTGAACTCGAATTCTTTGAAATCTTTATCGTACTTATCTCGGGCTAAGTTGTGTCGCACGACGGGGTATCGATTCTGTAAAACATAACGATATGCCTTCGCTTTATCAAGAACCGAAATCTTATCCTGGGTGAACAAACTATTCTCGCTGTGATATTTGGTTATTAATTCCGGGCGTTCCACACACATTTCCGGAACTGCTTTGAAGTATACGTCCCTGAGTGCCTTGAGGTCCGGGTACTGATCGAGAGTTATGCCACGAAGAGTCACGTCACCGAGGGTAACTTTGGACGTCATGGTCTTTGTCCTCCTGGTCCTATTGTCAAAGGGCTGTTCAAGGTGGATGGCAATGAAGACTTTGGAAATGTGTTCCAGGTATTTCCAGAACTCGGCATCATCTGCTCCCGGCGAAGTGGTGATTGCAACGCACTCTGGAGCCATTGCTTGGAGGTAGCCTAGTCATGATAACACGCGGGAATCCTATCGTTTGGATGCAAGCCAATATATTGACATACTGGCATGAAGGGTCCTTTTTTTGCAAGCGCAATTTTGACCAGTATGGTCAAAGTTCCCCTGATGGTTAACGTCTAGTCTCAGTACAGCTCGTCCGTGGACTTAGAACCGTCTCACAAAAAGGCGAATTTGACGCGAGTGACCAACCCGTTACAAATAGGTGGTCTCCCTCGTCAGCGGAAGTCGGAACTGGCATGGCTGCTATTGAATATCTCTCTCAAACTGTTACGCACCGGCTTTGAGAATGGAGGTTCCGTTATATCCAATCACCTGGTAGAGAGTCGAACCACCTACACCCTTGAGATTCTCATTCCACGACGAGCCAAAGACGAATTCGTCTCCCAAGCGCCCTTTGACTGCTTCCGTTATCAGGATTTCACCTGGACGAGTCTTGCCTTCTACTCGGAAGGCTACATTGATGCCTTTTCCGACAGCGCCATATTGTTTACGTTTCTCTGAACCGACGCTCCCCAACACGAGTTCTCCGGAGTTGATACCGATGCCCATCGTGAGTTGAGGCAACTTGAGTAGGAGATTGTGCTCATTCACCTCTTGCATGGTTTCCTGCATTTCCAAAGCACACATCACCGCTCGCTTGGGGTGGTCTGCATGAAACCGTGGGGCACCGAAAAAAACCAAGATCCCGTCTCCTAGAAACTCCGAAATCGTGCCTCCGAAGTCAAAAATAACTTGGATCATCTTTTCCAGATAAGTGTTGACCATTTTCAGAATGTCAGTGGCAGGGAGAGATTCAGTTATAGCAGTGAATCCTCGAAGGTCTGAAACAAGTACTGTTACGTCGCGTACCTCACCTCCGAGATTATAAGTTCCGGAACACTGAAGTATCTCATTGACGACTTCATCGCTTAAATACTGGCCGAATGTATCTCGAATGAATCCTCTTTCGGTCCGTTCCAGTTCCAAATTCCTTTCGGCCTCTCTTTGGGCGGTGACATCTCGGAGAATCAATGACAAACCAGCCGGGAGCTTTTCGTGATCATGGTATCGAGCTCCGCTCAGACTGATCTCCAAAACCCTACGGTCCTTCGTCATGAGCTTGGCTTGAATGCCGGAGACGGGATCGCTTTCTTGCATTATGCGATGTAGGATCGTGTCAGTTACCTCGATATCAGCATTGGGAATAAACGGTATGGGTTTTCCAAAAACTTCAGTGAGAGACCAACCAAAAATTTCGGTGAACGAGGGATTCACGTATTGGACGTTTTTCGACATATCATAAATTACTATGGCATCGGCAGACGAGTTAAGAACTGCACTATAGAGATCTTCGCGACGTTTTGATTCTCTATATAAGCGTTCAATTGTCCTGAGGTCTTTATACGAGCGCAAGGCAGAAGTGATGGCGGTAACGAGTTTCTGAGCGGTCAATTCATTCTTTTCTTTGTAATCATTAATGTCGTATTCCACAATAACTCGCCATTCCGGGGCTTGTCCAGGTTGACCGGTACGGAGTATAATTCGGACTAGACCGTTGCATAGCTCTTTCCTGACAAAACGAACCACATCCAACCCAGCCTGATCAGTTTCCATAACTACATCAAGCAGCATGACGGCCGTATCTGGATGTTCCTGAATCAGCCTTTTTGCATCTTCTCCAGAATAGCCCGACAATAATACTGAATCCAGCCCGTCGAATGAGAATCCTCTGAGAACTAGTCTGGTGATACTGTGAACCTCCTCTTCATCGTCTACCACCATGATTTTCCACTTCTCGAGCGAACTCTTTTTGGGGCGCTGCAAGCCATCATCTATTAGGAATGATTGACTATTGTCATCCGTCGAGTCTCTTGTTAACTGTGGCATCACTCTACTCCTCCAGCGGAAGCGTTATCACGAACAGGGTACCTTGTCCTGGCGAGCTGGAGCAATCAATTCTCCCACCCAGCTTCTGGGTAACCAGATTGTAAACTATATGCATACCAAGGCCAGTCCCACCCTTGGCACGTTTCGTCGTGAAGAAGGGATCGAATACTTGCTTCCGCTCCTGCGCCGTCATTCCCTTTCCGTCGTCAGTGTATCTGAGACATAACCGGTCGTCGTCTCTCGATACTTCGATGAGTATGTTACCGGCTTCCTTATCCTCGAATCCATGACTGATGGAATTTACAACCAAATTTGTGAGAATCTGCCCGAAAGCGCCCGGATAGCTATTGACCTCAAGATCGTCAGGACACTCGATGCTTATATTGTGCCGTGTCTTCTTGAAATTCGGTCTGAGACTCAACAACAACTCGTCGAGATATTGCTTGACATTGAACCGCCGCTTCTCCTCAGTGGATTGGTCTACCGCAACCATCTTGAAGCTGTGGATAAGTTGGGCCGCTCTCCTCAGGTTCACCATGGTAGAACCGCACGCTTCCTGAGCAATCTCGACGTATTGCTCCAGATCCGAACGCTTCAGGCTACCCGTTAAATACATCTCCGAGAGATCCCTGGTTTTTTCTTCAAGAAGAGATACAGCGGTTATGCTCACGCCAACCGGCGTATTGATCTCATGAGCAACACCTGCCACCAACTTGCCCAGTGCAGCCATTTTTTCGGACTGGATCAGTTTATCCTGCGTATTTTGGAGTTTTTCCAGGGATCCCTGGAGAGCGGCGTTGATCTGGCGCAGTTGTTCCGTACGTTCGGCAACCATCTGTTCTAACTGTTCTCTGTATGCGGTCAGTTCGAACTCCGCCTGTTTTCGTTCGGTAATGTCCCAGATAGAGCCTTCATAGAATGATATGCGGCCTTCTGGATCCCGAACAGCATGTGCAGACATCGAGATCCAGATCAATCTACCGTCCTTTCTACGCACTTGAGTTTCGAAGCCGATTACTTGATCCTCGCTATTCAAGAGGAAACGCCATTTGTCTCGATCTTCCGGATTCAGGTACATGTGCTTGGAAGTGGCTCTTATTGAAGGGATGACCTCTTCTGGGGAATCATATCCGAGGATATCGGCGAAAGACGGATTGACATTAATAAAACTACCTTCATCCGAGGTTTGGAAAATACCTTCAACAGCATTCTCGAAGAGGGATCGGTACCTTATGGCGGATTCTTCTAACCTCCTATAAAGTTTAGCGTTTTCTATAGATATCGCTGCCTGTGCTGACAAAACCTGCAACATTTCGACCCGCTTCGGCGTGAAAGCGCCTGCGGTCTGATTATTCTCCAAGTAAAGCATCCCTGACAATCGGCCCCTGCGGATAAACGGTAAACAGAAAACCGACCTGGGACTCCTTCGCAATATGTATTCATCATGAATAAATGAACCTTCAGCCTTCGCATCATTCAAAATGACCGGTTCTTTTGTTCTGGCAACATAATTGACTACTGCCAAAGGCAATTCTTGGCTCTCATCAACCGGAGCCGCACTCAGCTCAAATTCTTCACCCGTCATCACACTAGCCGCAGCTTCTATGAAGAGCGAACCCTCTTTTCCCAAGATCAGTACACCTTTTTCAGCTCCTGCAGTTTCGATCACCACTCTCATCAGCTTCTTGAGCAGGTCTTTAAGAACGATTTCACCCGAGAGAGCTTGCGAGGCCCTGAGGACTGCCACCACGTCAAGAATTCCCTTTGTATCAGTGGGAGTAGTCTGAGGATTGATGATAGGGGGCAGTGTTTGGGGTGCAGTCGGATAATAGGTTCTCCCGAGCAACTCGGGATACGTCCCCTCTATATGCTTGACCTTGGCGAGGGCGCCCCACTTCAAATAGCGATATCGTGCCTCCTCCAGAAAAGCCTTTGCGGCGACTGTTTGTTTTCTGGAAATGTAGAACATTCCAGCTCTTTCGTACGCCAGAGCCTCATCCTGGATAAAGTCATTTTCGGCTGCAAGCCTAATGGCCTTGTCATAATGTTCAACTGCGTCTTGATCACGATTCAAAACCCGGCAAAGGTCTCCTTCTACCAGATGGAATTTTTGCAAGTAATTGGAGGGAGCATTTTTACTCCATCTCTTGAGCTTTTTCTGACCGTCCACCACTTCCTTTAGCAGTGCACGTTTTGTCTCCGGATCTGATTCTTCGAAGACCGCCAGTCGTGCGAGAGACCCGTAAAATGTGGTCAAGGGGACCAAGACAGTCCCGACTGCGCCATCCAAATGTTGTTCCGCCACCTTGCAATGTTCGATGGCTTGCCGGTAGTCGTGGAAGAGGTAGCAGAGAAACAGCTTCTGGAAGAAGGTGGCGAGGATAATGGCTCGTTCATTTGCCTCAAATAGGAGAGGCAAGGTTCTTTCATCGTCATATGCCTCCCCTGTCAAGCGGAGCGGGTCCTGTGATTTCCCCATTAAGTTAAGAACGGCCTGTCGATAAAGGAGAGTCAAATACTTGGTAGTTTCCTGTTTGAGTTTGCCAATTGCCACGCTATATTGAGCCATTTCTCGGTCCAATTCCGACAGTTCTTTGCCTGCAGCAAAACCCTGGGTACAGGAAAAGGCCCCAGACAGGGCCGCATATTCAACGTCACCAACTTCAAGGCCGATCTGGAAACCGTCATGGAGAGGAGTCAGTCCAAAGCTAAGAGGCTCACTCCATATTCGAAGAAAAGAGTGTACTGCGAAAATAATCCTGGCCTGATCTTCCCGGAGGTTTGTTCTCCGGACAAGTTCCAAAGCCAGGTCTCCGAAACGGTTACCCAAAGCAATGTCTCCCATTATTGCGCAAAGAATGATTCCATAACCAACATAACCAAAGGCCGATTCTCGAGAGTTTCCTTTTCTTGTTGAGAGGAGGACCATTCGAAAAACCATTAGGGCGAAAAGATTCGGAGCAGCCGTATATGCAGCGGAAATTACGCTTCTCAGAATCCGCATGGCCGCAAGCTTGTTCGGGTCAGACATTTCCGGTTGATTGGCAAGTTTCTCCACGCGGTGCCCTATCAATACCAGCCTGGTCTTTGCAAAATCTGCCAACACCCTCGCCCTGCTAGGATTTTCAGGAAATTTCTCTCCCAACAGCCCCAAAATCGGTAGGGCTTTCTTGACCGCTTCAGCCCTATTATTGTGAGCGATGCTCGCTTGGATCTGCACTTCGTAGACCCTGACCTTGTCAAGCAAACCTTGGGCTTTATTCAGTACGGTTTCAGCCAACCGTTCCATCTCTTCGAATTTGGTAGTTAGATAGGCGGCTTGAGTTGCTTCCAGGAAGAGTTCTAAGGTCAGATCGTAATGTTTTTTCCAGCTCTCGTCTTCAAGCAAAACCAGGCCAGCCTTAAAATAGTGCAACGCGGCTTCAAAAGCAGCCGACAACTTTGCCTTCTTGCCCGCGCGCATGTTAAGTTCGGCAAGCCTTATTCTCTCGACTTCTTCGGTAACCAGAATTGTTGCAAAGTTGAACTGATTGACGACTTCATAGATGTGAAGGTCCAAAAGATCGGCGGCGGTTTCCCGGAGCATGATTTGCCCCAAGGATAAGTGAAACTTGGGTCTTTCGTCCTCTGGAATCAATGAGTATGCCGCGTCCCGGATACGATCATGAGCAAACCGATAAGAAATCTTTGCTGTTAATGCGGAATCTGGGACGCCCAACTCAAGTAATTTGTAACCCGCTCCCACTGGAAATATGAGGCCTTCGGAGAGCGCTTCATTGAGTGCAAGAGCAATGTCTCTTTGCGGCATCCGCACGACCCAAGACAAAACCTGAATTCCGAACTCAGTCCCCATACATGCAGCCATCTTCAACAAATCTTGACCAGTCGATGACAAGCCCCTGAATTTATTTGCCATTAACTCTACTACGTTGTCGGTGATCTGACGCAATTGAATCTCCCGGAGATCCCACTCCCAGCCGCCGATTCGAAAATCAAACCGGAGAAGTTTTTCGTCGTGAAGCGATCTAAGAAACTGTTTCAAGAAAAATGGGTTTCCGGCTGTCTTCCGTTGTGCTAAGTCCGCCAAGGGTGTTATGGAATCCGTATCTCGATGCAACGTATCCGCGATCATCTCGATGACGTGTTCGCGGGACAATTCTCCGAGGTGCAAGTGGTTTACGACGACGTCTCTCTTGGCAAGTTCTTCCAGGATCATCACAAAAGGATGGGTAGAATCTACCTCCCTATCTCGGTAAGCTACGATAACGAACAGGTATTGCGTCTCTTGATCGGTCATCATCAATTCCAGGAGCTTCAGCGAAGATGAGTCCGCCCACTGGACATCATCAAGAAAGACCACGAGTGGATGGCTAGGACTGCAAAACACCCGTACGAAATCTTGAAACACGAGACCGAAACGATTCTGACTCTCCATGGGGCCGAGTTCCGGTGGGGGTGGTTGAGGTCCAACTATCAACTCTATTTCAGGTATTACGTCTACGATCACCTGAGCGTTGGGGCCGAAGGTTTCCAGGAGTTTCATTCTCCAGTATGTCAGTCTCTCCTCACTCTCTGTGAGAATCTGCTCGATGAGTTCACGAAAGGCATCCACAATTGCGCTGTAAGGAACGTTCCGGGAAAATTGCTCGAATTTACCCGAGACGAAGTATCCCCGCTGAGCGGTAATAGGCCTATAAATTTCCTTAACCAGAGACGTTTTGCCGATGCCGGCTTGGCCTGTGACTAGCGTCATCTCCCTCTGTCCCGCGCTAATCCGATCACAAGCCGCCATGAGGATCTCTATTTCCTGGCTTCGGCCGTAGAGCTTCTGGGGAATCTGAAAACGTTCTGGAACGTCTCGAGAAGCCAGCAAGAACGACTGGACATGGCCCCGCTCTCGGATCTGCCTCAGGCACTCCTCGAGATCCGCTCTGATACCCTGAGCGCTCTGATAACGCTCCTCTGCGTTCTTGGCCAGGAGTTTCATGACGATGTCTGAGACTGCGGTTGGGAGCTTGTCTTTGATTTCATGCGGTGCCTTCGGCGTTCTGGCGATGTGGCAATGAACCAGTTCAAGCGGGTCATGCATATCGAAAGGGAGACTCCCGGTGAAAAGCTCGTAGAGCGTTGCGCCCAGAGAATAATAATCTGTGCGGTAATCAATAGACCGGTTCATTCTTCCCGTCTGCTCTGGCGACATGTACGCCAAGGTTCCTTCAAGAACGTCCGGCTTCACCGGAATAGTGTCGCCCTTAATCAGGGCGGCGGAAATTCCAAAATCTATGATTTTCAGCTCACGGGTCGAGGGATTCATGACCACATTAGAGGGGTTAACATCCTTGTGAATCACGTCGGCAGAATGGATCTCACTAAGGCTATCGACAATACTGATTGCGATCTTTAGAGCGTCCTCCAACCCGAATTCCATTGAGCCAATCAAGCTCTTCAGAGACTCGGCTCCAAAGTCCTCAAGAACAATCATCAGACTATTCTGATGAGTCTCCAGTTCATGCGCACGGATCACACCCGAACACTTCTCAAGGGAACGAGTAATCCTATATTCCTGCTTGTAATTGACGATCTCTTCAGGAGAGGGATAATTTTTTTTAAGGATTTTGAGAACGACGGGCTTGTTGTCGGAACTGCGGACAGCCCGACAAATGGTGGATACGGTACTTTCGTAAATCAGACCTGAAATCTGGTAGCCAGCTATGGTGCTCACTGGCCCCCCTTGCAAAGTGCATGATTCAATTCATTTGCAAATCGCCCATTGGCGGGTTTCCTTCAGGAACGATAAGATAATAACCGCCGAAATCAGCGTGTTCTGGCCGTGGATCATTGGTTGATAGCGAGTAGGGTTGACTTGGACCCCGGCACAAATTGAAACGGTTCTATCCCTCGAAATACATTCTATCACTACCGAAGTGAGGTTGTCATCAATAATGCACAATACTTCTCAGATTTGTATTCGCTGAAAATCAACATGTTTTAGGCTATTTCCCGGCAGGCTCGTTCATACCAAAAGCCGAACAAGTTTCCAGTGCCTGTTCGCAAGAGAGGCAAAACAACATCTTCACCAGATTCGGGGTCCCATGACCACTCAAACCACCCGTACGAAAAACAGGTGGTGGATTTTTGCCTGGGTGAGATCTTGAAATGTGATCGAATCCTTGGTATTTTGAGTTTATGATTAGACCGTTCAGACTTGACCCAACTGCATTTCGTGTGAAGGGAGAGATATAATGTATCTGCCTGATATTTTGAAATCATTCATAGAGAAGCACGGCGAGATAGCCGACGCTTATCGAGAGTCTGGTAAGCTGTGTTCCGATGCCGGACCTCTTGATACAAAAACACAGCATTTGCTGCAGCTCGGTATATCAGTAGGAAGCGGTTCAAAAGGAGGTGTTCGTTCACACGCCCGGCGAGCCATGGAGGCTGGGGCAACGGAAGGGGAAGTAATCCACACTGTACTACTTGCCACTCCCATAATAGGCTTCCCGGCCATGATAGCGGCTTACGGCTGGATATCTGAGGTGCTGTCTGCGGTGGAAAGTGCAGAGGTCAACCTGGCCTGATACTTCCCAGCAATGCAGGTATGACCGAAGAGGCTCATTGTTTCGGCCCTGTCCAAGGCATCGTTCAGGGGACACCACACTTAGTTCCGATTCGCTTGCGCCGGGTGTCGCGATTTCTTGTCAGAAACGGTTATCGTAATAAATACAATATTTCAAGACTCCATTCGTGCTACAGGGTGTAAGCGAAATCATTGTAGGCCATTAATGTGAGAATGGTCGATACCCTGACACGTTTGTTTAACACCTTTGGTAGTATTTTTATGATAAACTTTGAACGCTCTAAATTTGGTGAAATAAGCAACGTACAAAGCCGAAGGGCGAAGAGAAGACGGTATCTCAACTTCACTGGATCAATCTCGTTGGAACGTCGCCAGAAGTCAATATCCCAGTAATATTGTAGCCTTGCCATTATGGCAGTAAATGAGTACACTGCCCTGACAATCCTCCTGTAC
>Ga0194056_10000947_pt1 | contig 15935 bp, 11 predicted proteins | sample SepL4413m_MetaG_FD_155458 | JGI IMG/M metagenome (GOLD analysis project Ga0194056, IMG submission 155458) | Anoxic zone freshwater microbial communities from boreal shield lake in IISD Experimental Lakes Area, Ontario, Canada - Sep2016-L442-13m | ecosystem: Environmental > Aquatic > Freshwater... | reverse complement strand
ACCTGAGCGCGAAAATAACGTCGCACTTTAGACGGAGCAGTTAAGGAGGTATAAAAATCAATGAAGGCTTCATTATTGACTACCTCGTAAGCACCATAAAGGACCAGGACATGCTCAGCGACTGCTGCTACAGAAGAAGATAGACAAACTGTAAATCCGCCTATTTTTAATCTAAGGCCTTCACTATTCAATGCACGAATGACTGCCGCTTTAGAAAGTGTCGAAAGCTTCATGCAAGATTGTTGTCCGTTACCAGCAATAAACCCAACTTTTGGTATTCCTTGATTAAATCATCCATAAAGCCTTCTGCATCGAAATCAATTTGAAAGTCAAAAAGGCTGTTCAGGTTTTGCAGTACCTGCTTTCCTGTCGCTGTTTTTTCTGAAACAAGTTTAAAAATTTCTGCACCTATGCCATCGACCAAGTGCGTTTCTCCAGTCAACTGATTATAGATAACACCCTCGTCACCCCAAAAGCGGCAACAGACTAAACCGTCCTTTGGCAGCCCAACCATGCTATCGCCAATCATGGATAAAGGAAACTTTTAGATGCCGAAATTACCATGTAGATTTTAGATAGGCAATAACATCAATGGGATCAGGCACTTGACGCGGTTTAGTAGGTAATGATCCAGGTGTTCCAGCTTGAATTGCCTTAACTTGGGCAACAGTCAACGGATAGCTTTTAGAATTAGCCGCATTCAAAAGCGCGGCACTTAAGCACGCTTGTAGCGATGGGTTGGTGTTACTCCCTGATACTAAATATTCCCGTAAGGTGGTGTTATCAATACCACCAAAAACATCCTTAAATTTGGTTCCGCCTGAATAAGCGGCTTTTGTAACCCTAATACTTCTGAGCGTAGCAGAATCCTTGTCAATAGTAGGAAGCCGAAGTGTACTTTTAGTACCATAAGAATAACCTGACGGCCATGTGCCGGCATTATTTGGATCACCCAGTACTGCTATGGATCTTCCGGCCGTGCAACTGCCAGCGGGACTATGGGATTGATTGCCTGAACATATTTCAGATGCACACTGGATACCAAACACCGATGGACTCGCCAGTGTTAATATAACGGGCGCAACAATACTAGCTCCCTTGATAAACTGACGTCTTTTTTCTACACCCACGTCTTCTGTCGTTTTGTCTTTAATTTGCAGCTCTTGATTGCTCATAATAACTCACCTGGAAATGGATATATTCGAAAACAGACTAACTAATAAACATTAATACTATCTGAGTGTTATAAAACCTGCCAGGTCTGTCACGTATTAATTGGATAGCCCAATTTATAAACGCCAACAAATAAGCTGGCAAGGTAACGACTATCTGCAACTGCCAAAAACTCAGTCAATTTACCTGCAAATCCGGAATAACTGCGACTAACCACTCATATCTCTATTTGTTAAATTATTATAGTTTATAATTACAGCAATAAAATCTAACTACCCAATAAATTATGAAAACCACATTAATCGTTAGTGCTATTCAACAACCCTGTAATGAAGACAGGCAGACAAACCTTGATTATTCCATAGCAAAAATACATGAAGCCGCCGCCGCTAATGCCGACTTGGTGGTATTACCCGAACTGCATCTGGGGCCGTATTTTTGTCAGAACGAGGATTATAATAATTTTGATCTGGCTCAAACTATTCCAGGGCCAACGACTGAAATCCTGTCAGCTGTCGCCAAAAAACTAAAAATCGTTATTGTCTCAACACTGTTCGAAAAACGGGCACCGGGGCTTTATCATAATACCGCTGTGGTTTTTGATAAGGATGGCAGTATAGCAGGCAAATACAGAAAAATGCACATACCCGACGATCCGGGTTTTTATGAAAAATATTACTTCACACCGGGTGATTTGGGGTTTACACCCATAGCAACGTCTATTGGTAAATTAGGGGTATTAATTTGTTGGGATCAATGGTTTCCGGAGGCTGCCAGATTAATGGCTTTAGCCGGTGCAGAAATTTTAATATACCCGACCGCCATCGGTTGGGATCCTCAAGATACGCCGGAAGAACACCAACGCCAAGTGGATGCCTGGATTACCATTCAACGCTCTCATGCGGTCGCCAATGGCATTCCGGTTATTTCCTGTAATCGTGTCGGCTTTGAGCAAGCCCCCGACTCAGCAACAGGTATCAATTTCTGGGGCAACAGCTTTATAGCCGGCCCGCAAGGCGAAATAATAACTCAAGCCAATGCTTTGGAAACGAAACTATTAACGGGTACGTTTGATAGCAAAGGTATTGAAAAGGTCAGACAAATATGGCCTTATTTGCGTGACCGAAGAATTGATGCTTACAGCGACTTAAGCAAACGTTTTATCGATTAATTAATTGGACAAAACCCATCCTTGGAATAACTGAGTGATGGGTTTAGTTTTATTCACAGTGTTCGGTTAACGCTACACTTCAAATTCAGAGCGATCATGACCTTCATTAATCAAATTTTGCAGCCAGGTCGGCATAACGCCACGGCCTTTCCATGTTTTTTCCGGATCATCTGGATGGCGATATTTAACAGGCACTGTAATGCCTTTACGCACTGATTTTTTATCGTTTTCGTGGATCTCGACAGTAACATTAATCGATGCCGCTAATTCTCTAATCTTCGCAATAACGTCTTTACGTTTATTGGCCTGTTTACTTTTCAATACTTTTTCTACACTTTCAAGAACAGTTTGTAATTCACTTTCTGAAAGATTCTCAAAATCGGTCATGGTTATTCCCTCAATAATAAAAAAATCTGCCTTATTCTAACATGATTCGTTATTATTTTTAAAAGCAATAATTATTGTGAAGATACGTAACCGTTACCCGCTATTATTTTTTATGATTAAAATTAAATTTAATGCGTTACTTATTCATAAACAACATTAAATTGGATTTCATTTAATAACTGCCCGGTTTCGTCAACCAGTCTTGCAGTCCAATTAGTTTTATCGTTATAAACAAATAACTGACGGCTTGAGGTACGCCAGTTACTATTCGATATATTTACTTTCTTTCTGGTAATTAGCGCACCGTCAAGCAACCACTCGTGGTAAACCGAATGGCCTTCCATTCCGGTTAATTCAACATAATAATAGACCGATGTTGCTTTTTTTTTACTGAGTTTAAGTGGCAAACTTATTTCGCCTACCGGTTCATTATTATCGATTTTAAACGTGAGCAGGGATCTGATTACAGGCTTATTAATCTCTTTTGATTGATCCGGTATATTAATATTCTTTTCAGGTAAAGCTGACTGGCCTGTGTTTTTAGTATCCGGCTTAAAAAAAAAGATTAGCAGGGCTATAAATAACACTAACCCCATAAAAGCCAGCACTATCCGTTTAACATTCCATACTGTGATAATCTTTAAATGAGATATATCAGGCTCTACTTTTTTACCGGCACCAGGATATTTAACCTTAATGACGATATTTTTTTTCTCTTCCATAAAATCACCTATATTGTACGGCAACCCCTCTTTGTCAAAGAGGGGGACTGAATAATTACTAAACTATAAACACTTAAACTCGTTGTTCCAGTTTTTTTAACTTGACTGAGGCAATCCCGGACAAATCAAGATGTTTTCGTTAGTCGCGACGTGGGCGTCGCTCCTACAGTGGGAGCGACGCCCACGTCGCGACTATACCCCGTCATTAGGTTAGCCCGTCTCGCTCAACTGTAAGAGAGCGCCGGAAACGCCACCACACGCTATTCTTGGGTGGTCTCATCCGGCTTACGCCTCTTGCTTGTTGCAGACCGTCTACTGAAATCAGAAATTAAAAACTTGAAGATTGAGATAGTTACTAATAATTAGCTTAAAGTTTGGGGTAACGGAATTGCTCCCGCACCCCTGATACCCTTTAAACTACGTGATAAACCTCGGCACCTTCGTCAATGAACTGTTTGGATTTTTCATCCATACCTTTCATTAACGCCTCTTGTTCATCTTTAATGCCTTTTGCCGCCGCGTAATCACGCACATCCTGACTAATCTTCATTGAGCAGAAATGCGGGCCGCACATGGAGCAAAAATGGGCAATTTTCGCCGACTCTTTAGGCATGGTTTCATCGTGAAACTCACGCGCTTTTTCGGGGTCAAGGCCAATATTAAACTGATCTTCCCAGCGAAATTCAAAACGGGCTTTGGACATTGCGTTGTCACGCGCTTGTGCACCGGGGTGACCTTTTGCCAAGTCAGCAGCATGAGCCGCAATTTTGTAAGTGACAATGCCTTCACGGACGTCTTGCTTGTTCGGCAGCCCCAAATGCTCTTTTTGGGTGACGTAACAGAGCATCGCGCAACCGTACCAACCAATATTCGCCGCACCAATAGCCGACGTGATATGGTCATAACCGGGAGCAATATCGGTCGTCAGTGGACCCAAGGTATAGAAAGGGGCTTCTCCACATTCTTCCAGTTGCTTTTCCATGTTAACTTTAATCATGTGCAAAGGAACATGTCCAGGCCCTTCAATCATGGTTTGGACATCGTGCTTCCAGGCAATTTTGGTCAGCTCACCCAACGTTTCCAATTCACCAAATTGTGCCTCATCATTGGCATCATAAATTGAACCGGGACGTAAACCGTCACCCAATGAAAAAGACACGTCATAAGCTTTCATGATTTCGCAGATTTCTTCAAAATGCGTATATAAAAAGCTTTCTGTATGATGCGCCAGGCACCATTTAGCCATGATGGAACCGCCGCGTGAAACAATACCCGTCATGCGTTTTGCGGTTAAAGGCACATGGTGCAAGCGCACTCCGGCATGGATGGTAAAGTAATCTACGCCCTGCTCTGCCTGCTCAATCAAGGTATCACGGAAGATTTCCCAAGTCAGGTCTTCAGCTTTGCCATTTACTTTTTCCAGTGCTTGATAAATAGGCACAGTACCGATAGGCACGGGAGAATTACGCAGAATCCACTCACGGGTTTCATGAATATTTTTACCCGTTGATAAATCCATAATGGTATCGCCGCCCCAACGTATGCCCCAGAGCATTTTTTCCACTTCTTCATCAATGGATGAAGTCACGGCAGAGTTGCCTAAATTACCATTAATTTTTACCAGAAAGTTACGCCCTATAATCATGGGTTCCAATTCTGGATGATTAATGTTGGCGGGAATTATGGCCCGACCTCTGGCCACTTCATCACGGACAAATTCAGCCGTAATCGCTTCAGGTATCGAGGCACCGAAAGAATCTCCAGGATGCTGACCTTTCCACAAATCACGCATTTCTTCCATTTTCTGGTTTTCACGAATCGCGATAAATTCCATTTCCGGAGTAATAATACCCAAGCGGGCATAATGCATTTGCGATACATTGGCACCCGCTTTGGCACGACGTGGTTTACGAATATGTTCAAAACGCAAATCAGCGGTAGCCGGATCTTCAAGACGCTGACGACCAAATTCCGAACTGGGGCCGGTTAATTCTTCAGTATCATTTCTTTCTTCAATCCAGGCTGACCGAATCGCACCCAAGCCTTTTTTTAAATCAACCTCAACATTGGGGTCGGTATAAACGCCTGAGGTATCGTAAACATAGAGCGGGCCGTTTTTTTCTACCGCGCCAAAATGAACCGGCGTGTCAGACAAGTTAATTTTACGCATAGGCACTTGTATGTCAGGACGACTACCTTGCACATAGATTTTTTCCGATGCGGGGTAAGAATCAATTTTTACATTACTCGTGGTGGTAGTCTCGGTAACGTCTTTCAGAACAGCGTTCATAGCTTTACTCCATTAACAATAAAACAAGACGCAGGGAAGTGGGGGGCTTTCCTACGCCGGTATTAACCGGGGTCAGGTTCAAAGGGTTTATCTCAGCCTTCCGTTCCTGCGCAATGCGTGGAAACGAAAAAGCACCCCTAGCCTTTACGGATGTGGCACTAAGTTAAAGGATTCTGCGCCGGATTGCAAGCTTAGTCAGTATCATAATGACGGCAAACGCCTTATAAAACAAATGGTTTTAACCCGATACGTCACCTCCCGCCTAATGATGCCCACGCTTAACAATCAATGATTTACAGCTTATAAGGGAGATAATTTTAGGTTTTTTGAGGCATTTTTTATATGATATGCAGTCGAATGTGGTTGATTATTGGTTGGCAAAAAAATATTAAGTTTATTTTTGCCCCGCTCATGCACTATAAATAAAATAATTAGTAGGATGGTTTGTGAAAATTTCTGTTGTTGTTCCTGTTCATAATGAAGCTGACAATATTGTCTCTTTGATTCAAGAGATTGATAATGCGCTGAGTATTGCTGACGCTTATGAAATTATTTATATTGATGACGGGAGTAACGACCGGACAGCAGACGTTTTAAAACAGGCGCTTCAAGACTTTAAAGCACTGCGGGTCATTAGGCATGAGCAAAGTTGCGGACAAAGTACCGCTATCAATACCGGTGTTAAAGCGGCCAACTATCCCTGGATTGCAACTCTGGATGGTGACGGTCAAAACGATCCCGCCGACATTCCCCGTTTGTATGAAGTATTAATGAAGGAAAGGGCTGCGACCGACAATTTATGGATGGTGGCCGGATGGCGAAATAAACGTTATGACTCGGCTTGGCGGCTTTTTTCATCCAAAGTAGCTAATGGAGTGCGTGCCGGCTTGCTGGGTGATAATACGCCGGATACCGGTTGCGGCTTAAAGCTGTTTTCCAGGGAGCATTTTCTGGGTTTGCCTTATTTTGATCACATGCATCGCTTTTTACCTGCCTTAATTTTAAGAGCAGGTGGCCAAGTGATTTCTGAACCGGTTAATCATAGATCCAGAACTAGCGGTCAATCAAAATACGGTACGTTAGATCGCCTTTGGGCGGGAATTATTGATTTGGCAGGGGTTATTTGGTTGCAAAGACGCGCCAAACTGCCCGTAATTAAAGAAGTTGAAGGCGATTAATAGCGTTTATTAAAGATATTAATTCACCACGAAGATACTAACACCCACAGACCATCAAGTTAAGACATTTCACCACGAAGACACGAAGAACACGAAGATTTTGCTTTGGTTTTTCTTCGTGAACTTCGTGTCTTCGCGGTGAATCAATATCTCGCTAACCGCGACTTTTTATAGCACGCTGTAGTGCCTTTTATATTTCTTTGGTTAACGCTTTAAGGTAAGCTGAAAAGCCGTCTTTTAACTCGCTGTTCAATAATGCCAGCTCTACATTCGCTATCAAAAAGCCCAGCTTGGTGCCACAATCATAACGAGTACCTTCAAATTCATAAGCCAACACCGGCTCATCATTTAATAAATCGGCAATCGCATCGGTTAACTGAATTTCACCGCCTGCGCCCCGGCCGGTTTTTTTGATTTTATCAAAAATTGCCGGTGTTAAAATATACCGACCGACGACCGCTAAATTTGAAGGTGCTTCTTCCGGTTTGGGTTTTTCAACAATTATTTCTATTGGCGCTGATTTTTCTGAAAAATCACCGGTTTTAACAATGCCATAACTCCCTGTTTCTGACGGATCAACCCGTTCGACGCCCAGTATTGAAGTATGTTTTTTCTCATACAATTTAACCATTTGCGCCATACAGCCTCGATCAGCATCTTCGATCAAGTCATCGGCCAATATTACCGCAAAAGGTTCGTCGCCCACCACCGGTCTGGCGCAATAAACCGCATGACCCAAACCTAACGCTTCAGATTGTCTAATAAAAATACAAGACACATGGGACGGTACAATATCCTTAATCAACTTCAGTATTTCAGTTTTGTTTTTTGCTTCCAGCTCTTTTTCAAGCTCATAGGCCTTGTCAAAATGATCCATTATTGCATTTTTACTACGCCCGGTAATAAAAATCATGGTATCAATTCCTGCTGCAATCGCTTCTTCCACTGCGTATTGAATCAAGGGCTTATCAACAATCGGCAACATCTCTTTGGGGATACCCTTGGTTGCAGGCAAAAAACGCGTGCCCAAACCGGCGACGGGGAAAACTGCTTTGGTGATTTTCTTACTCATTAACTATGCCCTGCTTTATTAAAATTATTAAAGTACCAGCCTAAACCGTCTACCAACGGATTAAACGCGCCCGTATTGATCGACAATACGTACAATATCATCTTCACCCAAATAGCTTCCTGATTGCACCTCAACGATTTCCAAAGGAATAACGCCAGGGTTTTCAAGACAATGCACAATACCCAAAGGGATATAGATAGATTCATTTTCAGTAATTAACAGCTTTTCCTCACCCTTGGTAACCAGGGCAGTCCCTTTAACCACGACCCAATGTTCCGCACGATGATGATGTTTCTGTACCGATAATTTAGCGCCGGGCTTAACCACAATGCGTTTAGTCTGATGACGTTCACCGGTATCAACCAAATCATAATGCCCCCAAGGCCGATAGGCTTTGCGGTGAATATTGGCTTCACTACGTCCAAGCGCTTTTAATTGGGCAACTATTTCTTTAACTTCCTGAACCCGGTCTTTAGGTGAAATCATCACCGCATCATCCGTTTCTACCACCACCAGATCATGAGCGCCAATAATGGCAACCAGTTTACTTTGGGCGTGGATAAATGAGTTGTGGGTATCAACGGTCAATACATCCCCGCTAATAGCATTACCGAACGCATCTTTATCGGTAACATCCCATAAAGCAGACCATGAGCCTACATCATTCCAACCGGCATTCAGTGGAATGACAACGGCCTTGTCTGTTTTCTCCATAACCGCATAATCGATAGAATCCGCCGGACAAGTAGAAAATATCTCTTTATCCAGACGCACAAAATCCAGATCAACTTTTGCCGCATTCAGCGCTTGTTTGCAACACGCCAACATTTCCGGGTTAAATTTTTCCAATTCACTCAGAAAAGTGTCGACTTTAAACGCGAACATGCCGCTGTTCCAATAATAATCACCCGTTTGGAGATAATCTTTGGCTGTTTCTGCATCCGGTTTTTCAACAAAGGCCGCCACACTAAAAGCAGAACCGTGCTGCAAAGTATCGCGTTTGATATAGCCGTATCCTGTTTCAGGCTCGGTGGGAACGATACCAAAAGTAACCAAAAACCCCTGCGCTGCCAAGGCTTTTGCCTGCACAACGGCCTCATGAAAAGCTTCCAGATTTGATATAACATGATCCGCTGGCAACACCAACAATATATCATCACCGGATGCCGCTGTTAAGGCCGCCATAGCCACAGCAGGTGCGGTGTTCTTACCCACGGGTTCCAGAATAATGGCAGAAGGTTTTGCCTCTATTTCCCATAACTGTTCGGCCATCATAAAACGATGATCTTCATTACAAACAGCAATCGGCGCTTTTAATCCCTCAAGTCCTGCCAACCTGAGCAGGGTTTCCTGAACCATGGTATGACTGGAAACCAGCGGCAGAAATTGTTTTGGATAGTGTCCGCGAGAAAGTGGCCAAAGTCGTGTTCCTGAGCCACCCGATAAGATAACGGGAATCATAATTTTTCCTTAGGTTGTAAAAATTTTAAAATACAAAAAACAGCTTGATTATTCTAACACTTTTTAATTTACATCTTGTATTTTTGCTTTAGTTGATTGCACGGACTGCAATTGTTAATGTTGACCATTTGGATTACTTATATTTATCATCCAAACCACGGTCGAGTTAGCGACAGCGTAACCCGACAGTCGTAGGCCGGAATAAGGCCACCCAAGCCTGTCCTGAGCTTGTCGAAGGGCGTAGCGCGTGGCGTTTCCGGCACTCTCGTCCAGAGTGCCGGAAACGCTTATTCTCGCTTGCGCTCAAAAAGCCTTATTCCGGCCTACGCCGTTTCTGGCGCTTAATCTTCACTTTGAGTTTGGAAAGTCTGCCATAACAAGCGTTAAAGGGAAAAATGCTATGCTTGCTTATCAATGATCTATAAAGTCAAAGTAAGAAAACTTGAACATCGAGTAACAGATAACATTCAATCATCTACCCAACAGCAAAGATACACTATTTATATTACAGTATAAAAAAATCTTCCCGTGGTGGTATAGTCAAAAATACAGGCAGCAATAAAGCTGTTATCAGTAGCTCATGAAATCGAAATAAAGACGGATGAAATATATTGATAAAAAGCAGATTACCATTAAGTAGCCATAGCCATTAGTCGCATGACTTTGAATACTATTTTGGTACGACATATGCTAAAATTCTTTAAAGCCGATGCCCACCATCCCCGCCCCCTAATTGACGAAATTGCCGGTATTGGCAACATCACCACAACTTCACCATTTTACGACGGGTTACGCATCCCTATGTTTAAAGGCAGCTTATTTAAAAAAACAGGACTTGCCTGGACGATGCTTGGTGTCGGCTTGCTGGCGACCCTATTTATCAGCCTTCAGGTCAAGCAGGGTATTGACCAAGCCGCGGTGAGGCAGTTTGCTTTCACTTGCGACCAAGTCACTCTTAAAATCCAGGAACGACTTGATGCCTATGCACTTATTCTTCAAGGCGGCAGTGCTCTTTTTGCTGCGTCAGTCTCGGTAGAACGCAAAGAATGGCAAGCCTACGCTGATAGCCTGCAATCAGAACAAAATTTTCCCGGCATACAGGGGTTTGGATTTGCACAAGTCATTCCCGCTGATCAACTTGCCGCCCACATCGCCAAGATTCGCAAAGAGGGCTTTCCCGGCTATACCGTAAAACCGCCCGGCGAGCGTACAAGTTACACGTCCATTGTCTACATTGAACCCTTTCGCGACCGCAACTTGCGTGCTTTTGGTTACGATATGTACACCGAACCCGTCAGGCGAGCCGCTATGGAACAGGCACGCGACACCGGCATTACGACACTATCCGGCAAGGTCGAACTGGTACAGGAAACAGGTACTGATGTCCAGGCAGGCGTTTTGATGTATGCTCCCGTTTATCGCAACGGCGCTCCGGTAAACACGATAGAGCAAAAGCGGGCGGCGCTGTTCGGGTGGGTTTACAGTCCATATCGTATGAATGATCTTATGAACGGTATTTTGGCCGACTGGGAGCGCCATGAAGGCAAAGCGGTTGACCTGAGTATCTACGATGGACGAGAGGCGATGCTTGCCAGCCTGCTATTCGACAACCAACCGGACATCGTCTCTGATATACGCTCGCTATTCTACCAGCAACGGATCATCGACTTTAAAGGCCATAAGTGGTTGTTGGTGCTTGATCGTAACGGAACGCTGTCAGTCATCAACTACTTGCCGGCATGGACAGTATTGGGCGGAGGCCTTGCGCTCAGTGGCTTGCTGTTTGGCTTGATGCGTTCGATGATCAACACACAAGCCACCGCCGTTCGTATCGCCGAAGGATTGACCGCTGAGATCAGGCAAGGTCAGAAATTATTGAGCCAGAGCCAGGAAAAGATTCATCTCCTGCTAAATTCCACTGCCGAAGCAATATACGGTATAGACACGAACGGTAACTGTACATTCTGTAATAATGCCTGTCTTCATCTGCTGGGCTACCAGCATCCTGATGAACTGCTGGGCAAGAACATGCATTGGCAAATTCACGGAAAATACGCGGATGGCACACACTTTCCCGTTGAAGATTGCCGTATCTTTCAAGCCTACAGGAAAGGCGAACGCATGCATGTAGACGACGAAGTGCTCTGGCGCTCTGATGGCAGCTCTTTTCCGGCCGAGTATTGGTCGTATCCAGAAAGTGAAAACGGCGTGATTGTCGGCGCTGTGGTTTCATTTTTGGATATTACGGAGCGGAAAGAAGTGCAAAAGGCGCTGGAGCGGCAAATGCAACTTCAGCAGCAGGCAAAGGAAGCTTTACGGATAAATAATGAAGAACAACGCGCCATTTTCGATTCCGTAACATCGGGTATCGCACTGATTAAGGAGGGCATCATTCTGCGCTGTAACCGCAAACTGGAAGAACTGTTTGGTTATGCCTCAGGACAGCTTGACGGCCAGTCAACGCGCTCGTGGTATCCGGATGAAGCGGCCTATCAAGCAGACCGTCATTTCATATACCAGGAAATTTTAAACGGCAAGTTTCACCACATTGAACGACAGCTCATTAACAAGGACGGCGGACTTTTTTGGGCCAGGCTTTCAGGACAAGCGTTGGAGAGTAAAGATCCTGCCTTGGCGGTGGTTGAGATTATCGACAATATCACTTTCGAGCACGAAGCTGCCGATGCGTTGCTCAAAGCCAAGGAAATGGCCGAGGATGCAACCCGGACAAAATCGGAGTTTCTGGCTAATATGAGCCATGAAATCCGAACCCCCATGAACGGCGTGTTAGGTATGCTGGACTTGCTGCGCGAGACTGAAATGACACCTACCCAGCTGGATTGGCTTGAAACAGCGCATAGCTCCGGTGAAATCTTGCTGGCAATTATCAACGACATTCTGGACTTGTCCAAGCTGGAAGCGGGTAAGGTTGAAGTGGAGCAGGTTGATTTTAATCTCGTTGATCTGGTTGATGATGTTTGTGCAGCCATGGCCAGACAAGCTCATGCCAAGGGACTGGAATTAAACTGTTTATTACCGGCCGATCTGTCTTTACGCTGGCGTGGCGATCCTCTGCGCATCCGCCAAGTGTTGACTAATTTAATCGGTAATGCCGTGAAATTTACGGATCACGGCGAAATCTCTGTCAGCGTCTCCCAAACCCCTTTGTCTGATAACTGGGATAAATTGCGTTTTGAAGTACACGATACCGGTATCGGCATTTCGCCGGCAACCCAGTTAAAGTTATTTAAATCTTTTACCCAGGCGGATAGCACGACTTCACGCAGCTTTGGCGGCTCGGGACTCGGTTTGTTCATCAGCAAAAAATTGGTCGAGCTCATGGGCGGTATCATAGGCGTAGACAGCGTTCAGGGCGTGGGCTCCTGTTTTTGGTTTACCTTGCCCATGGCACAAAGTGAAAGCATCGAGATAACCGAGTCATTTTACGATATTGCCGGTAAACGTACCTTGATTGTTGATGATAATGCCACCAACCGTAACATATTAAGCACCTATTTAAGCCGGTGGGGATTGGAGGTCAGCGCGTTTGATAATGGCAGCGCCGCATTAATGCAATTGCAAACCGCAGCCCTGCAAGGAGTGATCTATGATTTAATCGTGATGGATATGCAGATGCCGACTATGGACGGTTTAACCCTGGCAAAATATCTGGCTGAAATACCTGCGTTAGCAAAAATTCCGATTATTTTATTGTCATCGGGTGATCAGCTTAAGCTTGCCGATTATCAAAACACCGGAATTATCCAACGCTTGTTGAAGCCCGCGCGTCAAGTACAACTCTTCGATGCGATTGTCAATGCGTTACAGGGTGGCTCACGCCCCGACCAAAAACCGGCAGTAATTGAACGTCAATGGCCTGACTATAAAGATAAAAAAGTATTGGTTGTGGAGGATAACAAAGTCAATCAAAAAGTCATTATTGCCAAGCTGTCCAAATACGGCATCGTTCCGGATCTTGCTGAAAACGGCCAGCTAGCCCTCGCTATGTTGGCGCAATACCGCTATGATTTGATCTTGATGGATTGTCAAATGCCGGTTATGGATGGCTATGTCGCCACTCGCGAACTGCGTTTATTAGAAGCCCGACTGGGCTTGCCTCGCCAAACCGTGGTCGCATTCACTGCCAATGCCCTGGAAGGCGAACGGGAAAAATGTCTGGCAGCCGGGATGGATGATTATTTAAGCAAACCGATTGTTACAGAACAATTAGCAACCCTATTGGCAGGTCGTTTGGGGTCACAAGCGACTACAACAGCGCAGGCTTTATGCGTTGAAAAAAATGCCAACGCGAGTATTTGGAACGCCACAGCCGCACTTGAAAACCTTAATGGTGATAAGGCGTTACTGGATGAAGTGATAACGCTATTTTTAACAGAAGCCCCCAAGCAACTCAATGAATTAACCAAGGCTCAGGCAGAAGGTAATCTTCCTGCCCTGGCAAATGCGGCGCAAGCCATTAAGGGAGCCGTTGCTGAATTTTATGCCGAACCGGTAAATGAATGTGCCTTACTCTTGGAACAAACGGCACGTAAAGGTCAAACTGCTGATTATCAGAGTTTGATTGATGCCTTGGTAAGCGCGGTGACGAATTTAATCAATAATCTGCGCTTGGCGAAAACCTTAAACCAATACTTCGGACATTTTTAAGTTAGGCAACTGTCACGCTTCAGTGAAATTTTGACAAACAGGCTTTAGGTGATTTCTGGAGAATATTTTACCCATTAAAAGTAGGATTTTCCCAATCAATGCACACAATCACACATATTGCCCCGCACACCAGGCAGACGACCAGGCCCACTGAAAATTGTAGCCGCCCAACCAACCGGTCACATCGACTACTTCACCAATAAAATAAAGCCCCTGCACTTGTTTGCTTTCCATGGTTTTGGAGGAAAGTGCTTCGCAATCTACGCCGCCCACGGTTACTTCGGCCGTCCGATAACCTTCAGTACCGCCAGGTTTAATCGTCCAGTGGTGTAGCTGATCGGCAATTTGCTGAATCTGGCGGTCAGATAAATCAGGTAACGACATCGTTAAGACTTCTTCAGGCAACAAACAGCTAACCAGTCGTTTGGGTAAATAGCCGTCCAAAATGGTTTTTAAGGTGTTCTTTAATTTTTGCTGACGTTTTGCTTTAAGCTCTGTAGCCAGATTAACTGCGGGTAATAAGTCAATCACCAGCGATTCGCCTCCGGACAGCCAGTAGGATGAAATTTGTAATACCGCAGGCCCACTCAAACCACGGTGTGTAAACAATACATTTTCATTAAAAGTCTGCCGTTTGTTACTGACACTACAAGGCACGGCAATACCGGATAAAGGCGCAAATTGTTCTTTATCTTCGGGTTGCAGGGTTAATGGCACCAAGCCTGCGCGAGTCGATACGACAGGAATACCAAATTGCCCGGCTATTTTATAGCCAAAGGGTGAGGCACCCATTTTGGGAATGGACAATCCGCCGGTGGCAACCACTAAGGATTCGCAGCTTACCTCGCCCTGATTGGTTTTGAGATAAAATCCGGTGGGTAATTTTTCCAGGCTTTCTATGGCCGTATTAAGTTGCACGACTACGCCGACATCCGCACATTCTTTTAATAACATGGTTAAAATGTCTTTTGCGCTGTCGTTGCAAAACAACTGCCCGTGATCTCTTTCATGATAAGGAATTTGGTGACGTGCGATTAATGCCAAAAAATCCCATTGGGTATAGCGACTCAGTGCCGACTTACAAAAATGCGGATTATTTGAAATAAAATTATCAGCTTCGATAGAATAGTTGGTAAAATTGCAGCGACCACCACCGGACATCAGGATTTTTTTTCCTGCCTTATTGGCATGATCCAGCACCATGACTTGTCGACCCCGTTTACCAGCTTCAATAGCGCACATCAAACCCGATGCGCCGGCTCCGATAATGATGACATCGGTTTCAGTCATGATCCATACCCACAAAAAACTGAAAATTATACCTTATTCGCTGCTAAAAAATTAAATGATGACTTTTTTAGAATGGCCAACCCAAAAAATAGAACACCAATGACACGGATTTGACTGATAGACACGGATAAAATAATTAAGCAACATTATTTTCTGTAGGGCGTTGCCGTGCACGCCTTGAAAAATAAGGCGTGCACGGCACGCCCTACGGACTTAATTAATTCAGGACGCTATAAAATCTATACATACTTAGGGTATTTTTGTACTCAATCAATCAATCAACCAAAAAAATAAAATCCGTTGAAATCCGTCTAATCTGTGTCATCCGTGTTCTATGATCGAAGCTGGCATCTGCCGGGACTGGGCTCACCTTGAATTAATAGGCGTAGGCCGGAATAAGGCTTTTCGAGCGCAAGCGAGAATAAGCGTTTCCGGCACCTCTGTACGAGAGTTGCCGGAAACGCCACCACGCGCTACGCCCTTCGACAAGCTCAGGACAGGCTTGGGTGGCCTTATTCCGGCC
>Ga0194056_10000942_pt1 | contig 15965 bp, 10 predicted proteins | sample SepL4413m_MetaG_FD_155458 | JGI IMG/M metagenome (GOLD analysis project Ga0194056, IMG submission 155458) | Anoxic zone freshwater microbial communities from boreal shield lake in IISD Experimental Lakes Area, Ontario, Canada - Sep2016-L442-13m | ecosystem: Environmental > Aquatic > Freshwater... | reverse complement strand
GCAAAAAGGCCTCAAAAGCCTCTACACCCTGCATGGTGACGAACCGCTGCTGATCCAGGAGGCGGCCGACGCGATCCGTGCTGTGGCGCGCAGCCAGGGCTTTACCGAGCGCAGCTCGCATACGGTCAGCGGCGCGCGTTTCGACTGGAGTGCCGTGCTGGCCGCAGGGGGCTCCATGAGCCTTTTTTCCGAGAAGCAGTTGCTGGAACTGCGTATTCCTTCTGGCAAGCCGGGCAAGGAGGGCGCGCAGGCTATCACGGAGCTGGCCCAGCGTTCACGTGGCGCCGATGACACGCTTACCCTGATCCTGCTGCCGCGCCTGGACAAGACGAGCCAGAGCAGCGCCTGGTTTGGCGCGCTCGACAGCCTGGGGGTGACGCTGCAGGTCGAGCCGGTCGGGCGTAATGCTTTGCCGCAGTGGATCGCGCAGCGTCTGGCAGCGCAGGGCCAGCGCGTGCTTGCCGGGGAAGAGGGCCAGCGCACCCTGCAGTTTTTTGCCGACCGGGTTGAGGGCAATTTGCTGGCTGCGCATCAGGAGATCCAGAAGCTGGCCTTGTTGTTCGCCCCCGGCGAGCTCGGTTTCGAGCAGGTAGAGAGTGCGGTACTGAATGTCGCGCGCTACGACGTTTTCAAACTGTCGGAGGCCGTGCTGGGCGGCCAGAGCCGGCGCGTCGCGCGCATGCTCGAAGGTTTGCAGGCCGAGGGCGAGGCCGAAGTGCTGGTCCATTACACCTTGAGCGAAGACATTCGCGCCCTCAAACGGGTCAAGGATGCGGTCGGCACCGGGCGGCCGCTACCGCTGGCACTGCGCGAGCAGCGTGTCTGGGGTATCAAGGAGCGCCTGTTTGAGCGTGTGCTGCCACGGCTGAGTGATGCCACGCTGGCCCACTGGCTGCAGGCCGCGCATCAGGTGGACGGCATCATCAAGGGCCTGAAGCGCGCCGATTGGCCGCTGGACAACTGGCAGGCCTTGCAGCGCCTGGCGCTGCTGGTGTGCCGCGAATGTCAGCTGCAGCCAACTGCGCAGCGCGGGCGTCAGGCGGCGCTGTCTCATGAGAGAATGAAAGCATGACGTTGCTCAACATTTCGGACTACGCCCAGGAGCTTGGTGGCAAGGCAAGAGCAGCCTCTGTGCAGATGGCCAGAATGCCTGCAGCGAGCAAGAACCGGGCCTTGCGCCGCCTGGCTGAACTGCTGCGCGCCAACCTGCAGACGCTGCAGGTCGAGAACGCCCGCGACCTCGCCCGCGCGCAGGCAGCAGGTCTGGCCGCGCCGCTGCTCGATCGCCTGCGCTTGAGCGCCAAAGACGTCGAAACCTGTTCCCAGGGTTGTGAACAACTCGCCGCGATGCCCGATGTCATCGGAGAAATCATTGGCATGAAGCAGCAGCCCAGCGGTATTCGGGTCGGTCAGATGCGGGTTCCGATCGGTGTTTTTGGCATGATTTTCGAGAGTCGCCCGAACGTCACGATAGAGGCTGCCAGCCTGTCGATCAAGAGCGGCAATGCCTGCATTCTGCGCGGTGGCTCCGAAGCCATTGACTCCAACAAGGCGCTGGCCTGTCTGGTGCAACAGGCGCTGCTCGACAGTGGTCTGCCAGGCGATGCCGTGCAACTGGTGCAAACCACCGATCGTGCGGTGGTGGATCAGTTGATCAGTCTGCCTCAGTACATTGACCTCATCATTCCGCGCGGCGGCAAGGGTTTGATCGAGCATATCAGCCGCTTGGCCCGCGTACCTGTCATCAAGCACCTGGATGGCAACTGCCATGTCTATGTCGATGACCCCTGCGATCTGGAGATGGCCGTGCGCGTGGTGGACAACGCCAAGACGCAAAAATACAGTCCCTGCAACGCGATGGAAAGCCTGTTGGTGGCCCGCGCCGTGGCTGCCGATTTTTTGCCACGGATCGGGGCCGTGTTTGCCGCCAAAGGCGTACAGATGCGCTGCGATCAGGAAAGCATGAGCCTGCTTGCCACACTGGCGGGCGCTGACCGGAAAGCGGCCTGCGATGAGGACTGGTACCAGGAATATCTGGCACCCGTGGTCAGTATCAAACTGCTCGATGGAGTCGATCAGGCCATCGAGCACATCAACCAGTATTCGTCGCACCATACCGATGCCATCATCACACGGGACCACATGCATGCCCAGGCTTTCCTGCAACAAGTCGATTCGGCCAGCGTCATGGTCAACGCCAGCACGCGCTTTGCGGACGGGTTTGAGTACGGTCTGGGTGCGGAGATAGGCATCAGCACCGACAAATTTCACGCCCGCGGCCCGGTCGGCATCGAGGGCCTGACATCACTCAAGTACGTGGTGCTGGGAAATGGTGAGCTGCGTGCCTGAACCCTCATAGCGATTGGTCCAGATTCCCTAAAATCCAGGCAGATTTTCCCCTAAAATTACTTCTGAGGACCGTATGGTTCCACATCTCGTCACCGCACTTACCGGACCCATCAATGAACTCGAGCAACGCGTGCTCGATTCCATGCCCGCCATCGAACGCTGGTTTCGTCTTGAATGGATGGAGCACACACCGCCGTTTTACAGTTCGGTAGACGTCCGCAATGCCGGCTTCAAGCTGGCGCCGGTGGCAACCAACCTGTTTCCTGACGGTTGGCAGCATCTGACCCAGGAAATGATGCCGCTGGCAGTGCAGGCGGCCATGGCGGCGATCGAAAAAATCTGCCCTGAAGCGCGCAATCTCTTGCTGATTCCGGAGAACCGCTCTACCAGTACCTCCTATCTGTCGAGTCTGGCGCAGTTGCGGCGTATTTTCTACATGGCCGGTCTCAACGTGCGCATGGGCTCCATCGACCCGGCTATCAAGAAGTCAACCACCTTTGCGCTGGAGAACGGCGAGACTGTGACGCTTGAACCGGTCCTTCGCGGAAAGCGGCGTCTGGGCGTGAAGGACTTTGACCCCTGCACGATTCTGCTCAACACTGATCTGGCGGCTGGCGTACCCGGCATCCTGGAAGAAATTCACGAGCAATACCTGCTGCCACCCTTGCACGCCGGTTGGTCAACGCGGCGCAAGAGCAAACATTTCAAGTGTTACGAAGAGGTGGCCAAACGCATGGGCAAGTTGCTCGGAGTTGATCACTGGCTGATCAACCCGCTGTTCGACAAGTGTGTCGGCGTCGATCTGCTGCAGGACCCGGGCCTGGAAAGTCTGGCCAGCCAGGCTGACGCGCTGCTGGCAAAGATTCGGCGCAAGTACAAGGAATATGGCATCAAGGAAAAGCCTTTTATCGTCGTCAAGACGGACGACGCAACGCCCGGCCTGGGCGTCGTGATTGTTCGTGATGCCAAGGAATTGCCGGCGCTCAGCCTGACCGTGCAAGCCAGGCTGGGCGCTGGCGGACTGCTTGGGCAAAGCCACGATGTCTTGCTGCAGGAAGGCGTATTGACGAGGGAGCGAATCAACGATGCGGTGGCCGAGCCCGTCGTGTTCATGATGGATCGCTACGTGGTTGGTGGCTTTTACCGCATTCATCCGGATACCGGTGTCGACGAGAATCTGAATCTGCCGGGATCAAGCTTTGTACCGCTGGCCTTCGAGCACAGCACGCACCTGCCGCAGCCAGGTAGCAAGCCTGGTGCCAGTGCTCCGAATCGCTTTTACATGTACGGCGTCGTGGCGCGCCTGGCCATGCTGGCTGCCAGCTACGAACTCGAAGCGACCGACCCGGATGCCGAGGTCTATGCGTAGGCGTTGCGCTGCCGATTTGCCGCGCAGGATGGAATGAAACCGTGGCAGCGTCCAAATCTTCCCTGAGCGCGCTCACACTGGGTGCGATTGGCGTCGTTTACGGCGACATCGGTACCAGCGTGCTGTATGCGGTGAAAGAGGTTTTTGGCTCCGGCCATGTTCCCTTCACCCCCGACAATATTTACGGCATCCTGTCGATCTTCTTCTGGACCCTGACGGTGATCGTCTCGATCAAGTACGTGGTGCTGGTGCTGCGTGCCGACAACAATGGCGAGGGCGGTCTGGTGGCTATGCTGGCGCTGGCCTCGCAGTCGGTCAAGGACAGACCGCATCTCAGGCGTGTGCTGCTGCTGGTTGGCATTTTTGGTACCTGCCTTTTCTATGGCGATGGTGTTATCACGCCGGCGATCACCGTACTCGGTGCAGTCGAAGGTCTGGAGGTGGTCTCGCCTGCCTTCAAGAAGTACCTGGTGCCACTGGCCATCATGATTCTGCTGGGCCTGTTCATGGTGCAAAAACGCGGTACCACCAGCATCGGACGCTACTTCGGTCCGGTGATGGTGGTCTGGTTCATGATCATTGCCTTGCTGGGGGTGGTCAACATTGCCGCCGGACCCAGAATCCTGTGGGCACTGAGTCCGCATTACGCGCTGGGCTTTGTCTTTCACAACCCCGGCATTACCTTCGTTATTCTGGGTGCCGTGGTGCTGTGCGTCACCGGCGCCGAGGCGCTTTACGCCGACATGGGGCATTTCGGCAAGAAGCCGATTCGTCTGGCCTGGTTTGCCGTGGCCATGCCGGCGCTCACGCTCAATTACTTTGGTCAGGGCGCCTTGCTGCTGAGCAACCCGGCGGCGGTCAAGAACCCTTTCTTCATGATGGCACCGGACTGGGCTTTGCTGCCGCTGGTCGGTTTGGCCACGCTGGCAGCAGTGATTGCATCGCAGGCATTGATTTCAGGTGCCTTTTCAGTCACCAAGCAGGTGATTCAGCTTGGTTATCTGCCGCGTTTGCAGGTGCAGCACACCAGCGTCAAGGACACCGGTCAAATCTACCTTCCGTTTGTCAACTGGGGCCTGTTCGTTGCTATCGTGCTGGCGGTCGTCATGTTCAAATCCTCCAGCAACCTGGCGGCAGCCTACGGCATTGCGGTGTGCACCGACATGCTGATCACCACCATCCTGACCTTCTTCGTGATTCGCTACAGCTGGCACTACCCACTAGCGCTGTGTCTTGGCGCAACCAGCTTCTTCCTGCTTGTCGATCTTGCATTCTGGGCCTCCAACCTGCTCAAGCTCTTTGATGGCGGCTGGTTCCCTTTGGCGATTGGTGGCGCGATTTTCACGCTCATGATGACCTGGAAGGACGGCCGACGTCTGCTCAACCAGAAGCTCGAAGCTGACGCCATTGACCTCAAGAGTTTTCTGGAAGCGGTGTTTGTCAGCCCGCCGCTTCGGGTTGACGGGACCGCGGTATTCCTGACCGCCGGTCCTGGTACCGTGCCCAATGCCATGCTGCACAACCTCAAGCACAACAAGGTGTTGCATCAGAACAATCTGTTCGTGACGGTGCGCAACCATGAAGTGCCCTGGATCGGACTGGACAAGCGCGTCGAGATCGAGTCCTTGGGGCACGACTGCTGGCAGGTCGTGATTCACTATGGTTTCAAGAACGACCCGAATATCCCGAAGGCGCTGCAGCAGATCAAGGGCCATGGCTGCGAACTTGACAGCATGACCACCAGCTACTTTCTGTCGCGTGATACCGTCGTTCCGACCATCGACAGCGGCATGGCGCAGTGGCGTGAAAAGTTGTTCTCGCAGATGCATCACAACGCCAGCGCAGCGGCGGACTTCCTCAAGCTGCCCAACAACGCGGTGGTCGAACTGGGCTCGAAGATTGAAATATGAACCTCCTTTTTGTTGCTGATCCGCTGTCCTCCTTCAAGATCTACAAGGACACCAGCTTCGCCATGATGCGTGCGGCGCAGTCACGTGGTCATCAGATTTCAGTCTGCGAGCCGCAGCACATTTCCTGGCTGTGCGGCGGTTTGGTGCAGGCGCACGGCAGCAGCATCAGGCTGACTGGCGATGCCGATGCCTGGTACCAGACGCAAAGCGAGTGGCTGCGTCCTGTGCGTGAGTTCGACGCCATCGTGATGCGCAAGGACCCGCCTTTTGACAGCGAGTTCTTCTACGCCACCCACCTGCTGGAACAGGCCGAACGCGAAGGGGCACGGGTTTTCAACAAGCCGCGCGCCTTGCGTGACCACCCGGAAAAACTGGCGATTCTGGAGTTTCCGCAGTTCATCGGCCCGACCCTGGTGACCCGCTCGGCGCAGGACGTCAGGCGTTTTCACGCGCAGCACCAGGACATCATCCTCAAACCGCTGGATGGCATGGGCGGCATGGGCATTTTCCGGGTCCGGCAGGACGGCCTCAATCTTGGCGCCATCATCGAGACCTTGAACAAGGAGGGCGCGCAGACGCTGATGGTGCAGAAGTTCCTGCCAGCCATTGCGCAAGGCGACAAGCGCGTGCTGGTGATCGGAGGCAAGCCGGTGCCCTTCAGCCTGGCGCGCATCCCGCAGGGTGGCGAGGTGCGCGGCAATCTGGCCGCTGGCGGCAAGGGTGTCGCTCAGCCACTCAGCGAGCGCGACCGCTTCATTGCGGAGTCTCTGGGGCCGGTGCTGGCTGCACGGGGCTTGCTGCTGGTCGGGCTCGACGTGATCGGCGACAGCCTCACCGAAATCAATGTCACCAGCCCGACCTGTTTCCAGGAAATTTTCGATCAGACCGGTTTTGACGTCGCCGCCATGTTCATGGACGCCCTGGAGCTTTCACTCAAACCCTGAGCTGCGCCGGCTGGGTGCAACAACTGCAGGCCGCGCGTGCACCGTCGACAAACACCTGCAGTTCGCCTGGCCTCATGGCAATCCATTCTTCGTTGGTCGTCAGCGGTTCCGTGACGATGATCGCAAGGCGGTCGTCGGGTCCGTTCAGATCGGCCAGATCGACGCTGACGTCGTCGTCTTTCAGATGCACTTGTGTGAACGGGTGCTGGCGCATCACGTAATGCAGCTGCGTGCTGGCGTGCGCCCATAAGGCCTGACCGTTGCTCAGCAGGAAATTGAAGGTGCCGTGTTTTGCGATTTGCGGGACCAGTTCGGCCAGTGTGCAGGTCAGCTCAGCGACACTCGGGACGCCAGCATGTGACTTGGCCAACTCTTGCAGCAGCCAGCAAAAAGCAAGCTCACTGTCGGTGTTGCCGACGGGTCTGAAACTGCCGTGCAACGTCGGCTTGTAGTCCTTCAGATCACCGTTGTGTGCAAAGACCCAGTAGCGCCCCCACAACTCGCGCACAAAGGGATGGCAGTTCTCCAGCGAGATAGCGCCTATCGTCGCCTTGCGCACGTGCGCCACCACGTTGTGGCTCTTGATCGGGTAGGTGCGCAGCATGCTGGCAATGGGCGAGGTTGATGCGCCCTGCTTGTCGACGAAGTAGCGCACGCCTTTGCCGGGTTGATCGGGTGTGGCCTCCTCGCTTTCAAAGAAGGCAATGCCCCAGCCGTCGGCGTGGTGGTCGGTACAGCCTCCGCGCTGCGAAAAACCGGTAAAACTCAGGGTCAAGCTGGCCGGCAGGCGACTGTTCATTCCAAGCAATTGGCACATGCCGCAAGTTTAGCGTCTTGGCCGCGGGCTCCGCATGGGAATTTTGGCTGACAATGTCGTGATTGACAGGGCCAAGACCCAGGAGTGACGGTGCATACCAATTTCAATCTCAATGAGCATGTTGGACCCGGTACCCGCAGCAACAAGATCGTGTCGGCCGCGGAAGCGGTCCGCCTTATCCACGATGGCGACACCGTAGCCACCAGCGGCTTTGTCGGCGTCGGCTTTGCCGAAGGCGTTGCGGTAGCGCTGGAAGAGCGTTTTCTGGCCAGTCAGCAAGATAGCGGCGTGGGTACGCCGGGTCAATTGACGCTGGTGTATGCGGCCGGCCAAGGCGATGGCAAGTCCCGCGGGCTGAACCATTTTGGCCACCGTGGCATGGTCAAGCGCGTTGTGGGAGGGCACTGGGGGCTGGTACCGGCGCTACAAAAGCTCGCGGTCGACAACGAGATTGAAGCCTACAACCTGCCCCAGGCGTGATCACGCATTTGTTTCGTGACATTGCCGCTGGCAAGCCCGGCACCCTGACTCATGTTGGGCTCGATACTTTCGTTGATCCACGCTTTGGCGGCGGCAAGATCAATGCTCGCACCACCGAGGAACTGGTCCGGCTGATGCAGGTCGACGGCAAGGACTATCTCTTCTACAAGGCGTTTCCGATTTCGGTAGGCATCATCCGCGCTACGACCGCCGATCCGGATGGCAATCTGACGATGGAGCGCGAGGCCCTGACGCTCGAAGCGCTGGCCATCGCCATGGCGGCGCACAACTCGGGCGGCATCGTCATCGCACAGGTCGAGCGCGTGGCACAGCGCGGCACACTGCACTCGCGCCAGGTGCGGGTGCCGGGGGTGCTGGTGGATGCGGTGGTGGTCGCAAGCGATCCAGCGCACCATATGCAGACCTTTGCCGAGCAATACAACCCGGCCTATTCGGGGGAGATTCGGGTGCCTGTGGAAACCCTGGCGGTGGCGGCGCTGACCGAGCGCAAGGTGATTGCCCGGCGTGCTGCCATGGAACTGCGCCCCGACTCCGTGGTCAACCTTGGCATCGGCATGCCTGAAGGTGTCGCCGCAGTCGCAACGGAGGAAAAATTGATTGATTTGCTGACCTTGACGGCCGAGCCTGGTGTCATCGGTGGCATCCCGGCCAGCGGCATGAGTTTTGGCGCCGCTGTCAACACGCAGGCGGTGCTTGATCAGCCCAACCAATTTGATTTTTATGACGGTGGTGGACTCGATATTGCTGTGCTTGGCCTGGCCCAGGCCGACGCCCAGGGCAATTTGAACGTGAGCCGGTTTGGCAAGCGGCTGGCCGGTGCCGGCGGCTTTATCAACATCAGTCAAAACGCCAAGATGGTCGTCTTTGCTGGCACCTTCACTGCAGACGATCTCGAGATCCGGATCGATGGCGGAAATCTGCAGGTGCTGCGCGAGGGCAGGACGCGCAAGTTCGTCAAGGCGGTGGAGCACCGCACCTTCAGCGGTCGTGAAGCGTGCAAGCGAGGGCAGCGCGTGCTGTACGTGACCGAGCGCTGCGTGTTCCGCCTGATCGGTGACGGCGCGGACGGTGCGCTGGAGTTGATTGAAATCGCACCCGGAATTGATCTGGAGCGCGATGTGCTCGCACAGATGGATTTCAGGCCTGCCATCAGCCCCCAACTCAAGCTGATGGACAGTGCACTGTTCTCCGAGCAGAAGATGGGTTTGCGTGAGCGTCTGCTGGCAACCCCGCTGGCCCAGCGATTCGAGTTTGACAGCAAGCGCAGATTGTTGTTCATCAACTGCGAAGGCCTGGCGATTGATGCCTTGTCCGATATTGTCGAAGTTGAGCGCCTGATCGAAGGCTTGCTGGCTCCGGTGGTCCGTAGTGCGACCGAGCGAGTCGCCGTGATCGTCAATTACGACAGCTTCACCATTCTGCCGACGCTGGTGGATGCATACTCTGCCATGGTCAAGAGATTGACAATGCGCTTTTACAGTCGTGTCACGCGCTATGGTTCCGGCGGGTTCTTGAAAGCACGGCTCGATGCTGGCAAGATGGCAGTTCCCGGCAAAACCTGACAGCAGGTGAAAGGGCTGAAGGCCGGGGTGCCAGTCGTGCGAGAATAATCGCAATTCAGGAAAGCATTTTTGAAACTCAGAAGCAAAATCTCGACCTTTGCCCTGCTGTGCGTCGCACTGGGCAGCCAGGCGCTGACCTTGGGATCGGTTCAGGGCACGGCGGTGCTGGGGCAGGCTCTGGATGTCCTGGTTCAGGTCCAGATCGAGGCCGGCGAGGACCCCGCGCTCTGCTTTGAGGCTGATGTATTTCATGCCGAAGCGCGCCAGGATGGCGGCAAGGTGCGTACCGTGATTGAGAAGCAGGCACCGGGCCGCACGGCCAGTGTGCGGGTCTTGTCCACAGCGCTGGTTGACGAGCCGGTGGTCACGATCAATCTGCGTTCTACCTGCGGCCCGAAGCTGTCGCGTCGCTATGTGCTGTTCGCCGATTTGCCGGAAGCGAATCTGGCCAGCCAGGCGCCGTTGGCCATCGCAGCTGCAACAGTGCCTGCCAGCTCAGGTTCAGCCAAGCCGGCTGCGAGGCCGACTGCTCCGGCGCGCTTGCCAAGGACCAAAGCCAAATTGTCTCTGGCTTCTGAGCCGCTTGCTGTGCTTCCGGTTGACGCCAAACCAGCAGCAAAAAAGCGTCCACCCGTCGCAGCCTCCAAGGCGCCCGCAACCGACAGCAAGCACGCCTCCGGACGCGTTGTAGGCGCGGCACGCTTGAAACTTGACCCTCTGGATGTGTTGTCAGACCGAATTGCCAATCTAGACTCCTTCATGACCTTTGCGCCCTCGGAGGACGCGCTGGCGAACATCCAGAAAGTGAAGACGCTGGAAGCTGAAGTGAAGGCTTTGCGTGACACTGCTCAGAAGAACGACCGTGCCTTGGCGGAGTTCAGGTCCCGCCTGCAGCAAGCAGAGGCGCAGCGTTCTTCGGGTGAGCTTGTTTACCTGATGGCCGGCGTGGTGGCTTTCTGCCTGCTCGCCGTGTTCTGGCTTTGGCGTCGTCAAAGGCAGGGCGTTGCGGGCGCACAGAGCCGATGGAGTGACGGAGTTAGCGCTCAGACGCCCCTGACGGATGCGCTGGCGAGCGCGACTGTGATGGCGCCGGCGAGCCACAGCGAGCGGCAAGCCTTGGATCAGGGCATGGCTTACGGGCTGGATGCGCAGTCAGTTCAACTAACGGATTCACTATTTTCCAAGTTGATGCAGCCTGATGCGTCAGGTCAGGGCGGCAGCAAGGCAGCGCCACTGCAGCAAGGCCATGCCAAGTTGATGCGCAGTCTTAATTCAGACGAAATATTGGCGTTGCGCTCACAGGCTGAGGACTGCGTCGCCATCGGCCAACCCGAGCGGGCGCTGGCCCTCTTGAAGCAGCAGATCAGTGACAGTGACGAGCCCAATCCGTTTGTTTATCTTGATTTGCTGACACTGCTTCATGCGATGAATCTGCAAACTGACTTTCAGCAGTGTGCGCAGGATTTCAATTTGCTGTTTAACGGCAAGGTGCCCGAGTTCGCATTTTTCAAGGATGAGGGCAGGGGCCTGGAGTCCTACCCGGAAGTCTTGTCCAGCATCACCGAACACTGGCCGACCCTCAAGGTGCTGGAAGTGATTGAGGCCTGTGTGTTTCGCGATCCCTGGGCCGGTGGCGGCGAGCCCTTCGACCTTGCCGCCATGCGCGACTTGATGATGCTCCATGGCGTAGCGCAAAGCCTGGTTCTTGCCGAGATTCCGCAAGGCAAAGCTGCCTCATCAGCGTATGCGGCGGTTTCCGAGGCGCGCCCGAGCCAGCATGCGGGCCTGGATTTTGACTATACCGATTCCGTGGCATCAAGCTTTCCGGCATTGTCAAAAAGTGCGCTTGCCGATTTGTTCGGAAATCCGGTCGAGCCGCATTCCACGGTGGATCTGGATCTCGATCTGGATCTCAATTTGTCCGATCTGGATGGGCCAGGGCCTTCTGCCACTGTTGCGCCGCCAACCGAACCTGGCGTGCAACTGAAAAACTCGGGCTACTGAAGGCCTTGTGGCTGGGGGTGGGCGAGCCAGGGTTTCTACAATGACCTGATGTTTTCAGAAATTGCATCCGATGATGGTCATCACTTTGCGCTGCTGCACAGTCTTAACCCCGAGCAGCGCGCCGCCGTCACGCTGCCGCCAGAGCATGCCCTGATTCTGGCGGGTGCCGGATCCGGCAAGACCCGTGTACTGACAACGCGCATAGCCTGGCTCTTGCAAACTGGCCAGGTTTCGCCGGCGGGTGTGCTGGCGGTGACATTCACCAACAAGGCAGCGCGGGAGATGATGACGCGATTGAGCAGCCTGTTGCCAGTCAACGTGCGCGGAATGTGGATTGGCACTTTCCACGGCTTGTGCAACCGCTTCCTGCGCTCGCACTTCAAGCTCGCCAACCTGCCCCAGAGCTTCCAGATTCTCGACACGCAGGATCAACTCTCCGCCATCAAGCGCTTGTACAAGCAGTTCCAACTCGACGACGAACGATTTCCACCCAAGCAGATGCAGTGGTTCATCGCGGGCTGCAAGGAAGATGGGCTGCGAGCCAATATGGTCGAAGTGCGCGATCAGGAGTCGCGCAAGAAGGTGGAAATTTTCCAGCTCTATGAAGAGCAGTGCCAGCGCGAGGGCGTGGTCGATTTTGCTGAGCTGATGCTGCGCAGCTTTGAACTGTTGCGCGACAACGATCCGATCCGCGAGCACTATCAAAGACGTTTTCGGCACATCCTGATTGACGAGTTTCAGGACACCAACAAGCTGCAGTATGCGTGGATCAAGATGCTCGCGGGGACCGGCTCTGCCGGCTCGGTGGACGACGAATCCAGCTTCAAGCCGAGCGGCTGTGTCATGGCGGTGGGCGACGACGACCAGAGCATCTATGCTTTTCGCGGTGCGCGCGTCGGCAACATGGCAGACTTTGTGCGCGAGTTCAAGGTGCGCCATCAGATCAAGCTGGAAGAAAATTACCGCAGCGGCAGCAACATCCTGGACTCGGCCAACGAGCTCATAGCGCATAACAGCAAGCGCTTGGGCAAGAACCTGCGCACCAGTCAGGGGCCAGGTGAGCCGGTGCGCGTGTTCGAGGCGGCCAGTGACTTTGCTGAGGCGCAGTGGATGGTCGATGAAATGCGCCAGTTGGTGGCGGCGGGTCTGGAGCGCAAGGAGATTGCCGTTCTTTACCGCAGCAATGCGCAAAGTCGGGTGATCGAGACGGCCTTGTTCAACGTCGCCATGCCCTACAAGGTCTATGGTGGCCTGCGCTTTTTTGAACGGGCTGAAATCAAGAATGCACTGGCTTACCTGCGCTTGCTGGAGAACGCACGTGACGACAGCAGTTTTCTGCGTGCCGTGAATTTTCCGCCGCGCGGCATTGGCCTGCGCAGTCTGGAGCAGTTGCAGGATGCGGCGCGCACGCTGGGCTGCTCGCTGAGCGATGCGGTCGGCGGTGTCGGCGGCAAGGCCGGCAGCAACATTGGCGCGTTCCTGGCAAAAATCGAAGTCCTGCGTGAACAGACGCAGGGCCTGACGCTGCGCGAGATTATCGAACTGGTGCTCTCGCACAGCGGCTTGATCGAGCACTACCGGGCCGACCGCGAAGGCGCAGACCGGGTGGAAAATCTGGAAGAACTGGTCAACGCCGCGGAGAGTTTTGTCTCTCTGGAGGGTTTTGGCCGCGAGGCGGTGGCGCTGCCGGTGGACGAACTGACCGCCGATGCCGAGACCGGCGAAACGCTCTCGCCACTGGCCGCTTTCTTGACGCACGCCGCGCTGGAGGCAGGCGACAACCAGGCCCAGGCCGGGCAGGACGCCATTCAGTTGATGACGGTGCACGCCAGCAAAGGCCTGGAATTTGACTGCGTTTTCATCAGTGGCATTGAAGAGGGATTGTTTCCGCACGAAAACTCGATGAGCGACCGCGATGGCCTGGAAGAAGAGCGGCGTCTCATGTACGTTGCCATCACCCGCGCGCGCAAGCGCCTGTACCTGAGCCATTCCCAGACCCGCATGCTGCACGGCCAGACGCGCTACAACCTGAAGAGCCGCTTTCTTGAAGAACTGCCCGAATCGGCGCTGAAGTGGATCACCCCCAGAAAGCAGGGACGAGGTTTTGACTTTGCCCCGAGCGGCGCAGCCGATCTCAAGGGCGGCACGACAGCTTCGCCAAGCGTGCGCACGCCCTTGCTGCACGGGTTGCGCATCGGCATCAAGGTGTTTCATGGCAAGTTTGGTGAGGGCACAGTCAATGCCCTTGAGGGCAACGGCGACGACGCCCGGGCTCAAATCAATTTCCCGCGGCATGGCGTGAAGTGGCTGGCGCTCAGCGTCGCCAAGTTGACGTTGCTGCCCTGAAGCCAGCCATTCAGACAGATTTCAAAGGAGTGCACCATGATTCAAGAAAAAACACTGACCTGTCGCGCACTGCTAGGTGCGGCGCTCTGTGCTGCAGCATTTGCAGTGCCGGCTCTGGCGCAGACGCCCGCTAGCGCAGCACCGCCTGCCACGGCAGCTTCGGCTGCCGGTACCCCGGAAGCGGCGCCTACCGTCCGGCCCGAAATGGGTAACCTGCTGCTAGACGCACAGCGCCTGTTGGGTGAAAAAAACGCCAAGGACGCTGCTGACAAGCTACGTGCTGCCGAGGCCGTGCCAAATCAGACCCCTTATGAGCAGCACATACTGGCTCGGGTCAAGGGTGCCCTGGCGCAGTTCAGCGGCGACGCCGATATGGCAGCCCAACAGTATCAATTCGCAAGCGAGGGCCCATGGCTCAAGCAGGCAGATCGCCTGGCCGGCCTGTACAACATTGCCGGCATGTATTACAACGCCAAGAACTACGCCAAGGCGGTCGACTTCATCGGGCGCTATCAGCAGCTCGGTGGCACCGACCCGGCGCTGATTGCGCTGCTAGGCCAGAGCCACTACCTTCATGGCGACTATGGCAACGCAGTCAAGGCGCTTGAGGTGGAAATCGGCAAGGCCCTGGCACAGGGCAAGCCGCCCGTCGAAATCCAGCTCAAGCTGCTGGCCGACTCGCGCAACCGCCTGCGCGACGAGCCTGGCTACACCAAGGCCCTTGAAACGCTGGCTCAGCACTATCCGAGCAAGGCTACCTGGCGCAGTCTGATGGTTCGACTCTCGTCCAAGCCGCAATTGGCCAGTCGATTGCAACTGGACGTCTATCGCCTGCAAACGGCCAGCGCCGGCATGACCGAAGCGAGCGACTACACCGAGATGGCCGCCCTGGCCTTGCAGGAAGGCTCGGCCATCGAAGCCGCCAGGGTGCTCGAGCAGGGCTACGCGGAGGGCTTGCTGGTCAGTGGCGACAAAGGCAGCGAGTTGCAGCGCCTCACCGACAAGGCTCGCAAGTCGGCGGCAGAAGACCGTGCCACGCTGGAGAAAGACGTGCTGCGCGCCAAGACCTTGCCCGATGGTCTGGCCATGTTCAATTATGGCTTCAATCTGTTTCAGTCCGGGCAGACCGAACGCGGCGTGGTCCAGATGGAGCAGGGCCTGGCCAAGGGCATCTCGCGCAACGCCGATCTGGCCAGACTCAGGCTGGTTGCCGCCTACGCCGAACTGAAGCAACGCGACAAGGCACTGGGACTGCTGCAAGCACTGTCTGGCAAGACTGATCTGGTTGGGCTGGACGACTGCGTCAGGTATTGGACACTGCTGCTGCGCTAAAGCCCTAAGTTCTCAGGACACGCTGGTGGGCGGCGGTCCGAAGGTGTCTTCAAACGTGAAATAGAGCGAGGTGAAGAACATCGAGGCCAGCAGCAGCAGGGCCGGAAACAGCAAATCACCGGCCAGACTCGGCTGACCGAGCAAGCCACCCAGTGTGCTCACGCCGGCCACAACGAGGACCAGCACGGCCAGCCACATCAGGGCAAAAACGGCGTAGGCCCAGAAATTGCGCAAACACGCCAGCAAGCTGAAGAACAGGCTCTTGATCGGCGGAAAACCATGCCAGTGCAGCAGTGCGGGGGCGTGCCAGAACATCAGCGACAAGGGCAAATGCAGGCCAATAAAGAGCCACATCGCGCCCTGGAATGAGGGTTCGAGCATCATCTCTCGCGTCGGGGTTGCGCCACCCAGATAGACGCGCGCAAAATCGCCACCATCGGCCAGCGAGGACAAGCCCAGTGTGACCAGAAAGCCCACGGCGTACAAAGCACCCAGCACCAGCATGGCGCGTGCCTGCTGCCGCCCGGCCCGAAAGGCAGCCAGCAGCACCAGCGGCATGGGAAAACGGCCGTCGCTGGCTTGGCGGGTTGCCACCATCAGACCCAGTGTTGCCGCCGGCAGCAGGGTCATGGCCAGGACGAAGCCAATCAGGGGCACCTGACTGGCAACGGTCATCACCGCCATGAACATGAAGAACAGACCAGCCAGTGCCAGCGGCTGCCTGAAGAAGGTCCGCATGCCCCGCTTGACCCACGCAATACCGGTGCGCGCCGGGAGAATGTTGAGTTTCATGCTGATTGCAGCATAGCAGCAGGCAGCACCGGGTGTTCC
>Ga0194056_10000936_pt1 | contig 16005 bp, 13 predicted proteins | sample SepL4413m_MetaG_FD_155458 | JGI IMG/M metagenome (GOLD analysis project Ga0194056, IMG submission 155458) | Anoxic zone freshwater microbial communities from boreal shield lake in IISD Experimental Lakes Area, Ontario, Canada - Sep2016-L442-13m | ecosystem: Environmental > Aquatic > Freshwater... | reverse complement strand
GGCACCGTGAACGACGTGGCGGTGATGGGCGCCACACCGCTCTATCTCGCTGCCGGTTTCATCCTCGAAGAAGGCTTTGCGCTGGCCGACCTGGCGCGCATCGTCGAATCGATGGCCGAGGCTGCACGCACGGCCGGTGTGCCAGTCGTAACAGGCGACACCAAGGTGGTGGAACGCGGCAAGGGCGACGGTGTTTTCATCACCACGACCGCCGTTGGCGTCCTGCCCGAGGGTCTGGAACTCGGCGGCAGCCGCGCCCGACCTGGCGATGTGGTGCTGGTCTCGGGCTCGATGGGCGACCATGGTGTGGCCATCATGAGCCAGCGCGAAAACCTGTCGTTCGACGCCCCGATTGTTTCCGACACCGCGGCGCTGAACGGTCTGATCGCAGCGATGCTGGCCACCGGCACTGACATCCGCTGCCTGCGCGACCCGACGCGCGGCGGACTCGCCGCCACCCTGAACGAAATTGCCGGCCAGTCGGGTGTCGGAATGATGTTGCGAGAGAGCGCGATTCCGGTCAAGCCGGTGGTCGCCGCCGCCTGCGAATTGCTGGGGCTGGATCCGCTCAATGTCGCCAACGAGGGCAAGCTGATCGCCATCTGCGCCAGTGCCGATGCGCCCACGCTGCTGGCGGCGATGCGTGCACATCCACTGGGGCAGGATGCCGCGCTGATCGGCGAGGTGTCGTTTGATGCCCACCATTTCGTGCAACTCAGCACCGCCTTCGGTGGCCGGCGCATCGTGGACTGGCTGGCCAGCGATCAGCTGCCGCGCATTTGCTAGGCTGGCACCATGCGCATCCTGCTGCTGACCCACGCCTTCAACAGCCTGACCCAGCGTCTGGCAGCTGAGTTGCAGCAGTGCGGGCATCAGACCTCCATCGAATTTGACATCGCCGACAGCGTGACCGAAGAAGCGGTGGCGCTGTTTGCGCCCGACCTGATCGTGGCGCCCTATTTGCGCCGCGCCATTCCAGAGTCCGTCTGGTGGCGCATTGTCTGTCTGATCGTGCACCCCGGCATCGTGGGCGACCGCGGTCCCTCGGCGCTGGACTGGGCGATCCAGAACCAGGAGACTGAGTGGGGCGTCACGGTGCTGCAGGCACAGGCCGAGATGGACGCGGGGCCGGTCTGGGCCAGCGCGAGCTTCCCCATGCGCCAGGCCAGGAAGTCCAGCCTGTACCGCCAGGAAGTCACGCTGGCCGCCAGCCGTGCCGTGCTTGAGGCGGTGCAGCGCTTTGAATCAGGCAGCTTTGTGCCGCAGGCGTCGGCCACGCTGCCGGCCACGCGTGGACAATGGCGCCCGATGATGAAGCAGGAACAACGCCAGCTTGACTGGCAGCGCGACAGCAGCGCCACGGTACTGAGCAAGCTGTGCGCTGCAGATGGTTTTCCTGGTGTGGCAGACCATCTGTTCGGCCAGCCCTGCCATTTGTTTGATGCTTGGCCGGAAGCGACGCTGCGCGGTACACCCGGTGCTGTCATTGCGCGTCGTGAAACGGCCTTGCTCAGAGCCACCGCGGATGGCGCGATCTGGATCGGCCACGTCAAGCGCGCGACCAGCATCAAACTCCCTGCCGCTCTGGCGTTTGCAGACGATGCGCAAGCGCTGCCAAAGCAGCCTTTGCCAGACTGGTGGCGCAGCAGCACAGCAACATGGCAGGACATCGCCTATGAGGAAGCGGGGCCGCTTGGCTTTCTGTCCTTCGAGTTTTACAACGGCGCCATGTCAAGCAGCCAGTGTGATCGCCTGCGCACCGCGCTGCGCTGGGCCAAACAACGTCCAACCACGGTGCTGCTACTCTTGGGTGGAAGCGACTTCTGGTCTAACGGCATTCACCTCAACGTGATCGAAGCAGCCAGCCTGAACGGCGGCTCGGCGGCTGATGAGTCCTGGCGCAACATCAACGCCATCAACGATCTGGCGCTGGAGTTGATCAACACCGAACAGCAAATCACGGTGGCGGCGCTCGGCGGCAACGCCGGCGCTGGCGGCTGCTTTCTGGCGCGTGCCTGCGACCTGGTCTGGGCGCGCGAGGCGGTGCTGCTCAATCCGCACTACAAGAACATGGGCAACCTGTACGGCTCCGAGTACTGGACTTACCTGCTGCCACGGCGCATTGGCAGCGACGCGGCGCAAGCCATCATGCGAGACCGCCAACCCATGACGGCGCGCCGTGCACTGCAGGCCGGTTTCACCGACGCCTGTCTGGCTGGCGAACTGCCGGTGTTTCGTTTCGAGGTCGCTCGGCGTGCGGCCGCGCTGGCCACCCAGAGCGACCTGGCACTGCGCTTAGCCACCAAACGTGAATCACGCCAGCGTGACGAAGCCGTCAAGCCGCTGGCCGCGTACCGCGAGGAAGAGTTGACGCAGATGCGCCGCAACTTCTACGGCTTTGATCCGAGCTACCACATAGCGCGCCACCATTTCGTTCACAAGTCCCCTGCTTCCTGGACGCCGCGCCATCTGGCACGGCACCGTGATCTGGGGTGGAGACTCCCATGACCAGTCGCACGCCTTTGTCGGTTCTGGTGGTTGACGACGAACAGCGCTCGCTGGAAACGCTGCGGCGCACGCTGGAAGACCACTTCACGATTTTCACCGCACTGTCGGCGCAAGAAGGTCTGGCTCTGATGGAAGGCGAGTACATCCAGATCGTGCTGTCAGACCAGCGCATGCCGGGAACTTCGGGCGTGGAGTTCCTGCGCCATGTCAGGGCACGCTGGCCGAATACGATGCGACTGATTCTGTCAGGCCACACCGACGCCGAAGACATCATCGCCGGTGTCAATGATGCTGGCATCTGGCAGTACCTGCTCAAGCCCTGGCACCCGGACCAGTTGCTGCTGACCCTGCAAAGCGCCGCCGAACTGTGGCGACTGCAGCAGGAGAACGAGCGGCTGACGCTGGAATTGCGCTCCAGCCCGGAACATCTTTCGCAGCGGGTGGCCAATCTGCGCCTCAAGGTCAGAAGTCAGTCCGGCTTCGACCGCTTGACGCGCGCCGCCGACAGCCCGCTCAATGAGGTCTGCGCCCTGGCCGAGAGAGTTGCCGGCCACGACCTGTCGGTACTCATCACGGGCGAGTCGGGCACCGGCAAGGAACTGCTGGCGCGTGCCATCCACTACGCCAGCACGCGCGCCGATCAGCCCTTCGTGGTGGAGAACTGCGGTGCCATGCCTGACACGCTGCTGGAAAGCGAACTCTTCGGCCACAAGCGCGGCGCCTTCACCGGCGCCACCGAATCACGCATCGGACTTTTTCAACAGGCCGATGGCGGCACCCTGTTCCTCGACGAGATCGGCGAGACCTCGCCGGCCTTTCAGGTCAAGCTGCTGCGCGCCCTGCAGGAGGGGGAGATTCGCCCGGTCGGCAGTCCACGACCGGTGGCAGTCGATGTGCGGCTGATTGCCGCCACCAACCGCAATCTGGAAGCCGACGTGGCCAGCGGACGCTTTCGCGAAGACCTCTACTACCGCGTGGCCGGTATCACGCTTTATCTGCCGGCGCTGCGCGAGCGGCCGCAGGACATCGCACCCATCGTGTCGCAGATGCTGGAGCGCTCCGCGCTCAAAGGTAGAAAGCTGTCAAGCGAAGCGATGAACTGTCTGCTCGGCCACGCTTGGCCCGGCAATGTGCGCGAGTTGCAGAACGAGGTCGGGCGCGCGCTGGCGCTCGGCGATGGTCCGGTGCTGGGCGCCGATCTGCTCTCGCCGCGACTGCACCAGCGTGGGGCTGGCAACACCGTCAAACCGGACAGGGCCGAGCTTGATTCAAGCCTGCTCAAGCACCAGCTGGACCGGGTCGAGGCGCAAGTTCTGCGTGAAGCCATGTTGCGCCACAAGGGCAACAAAACGCGCGTCGCCGAAGAACTGGGTTTGACCCGCGTCGGCTTGCGCATGAAACTGCTGCGCCTCGGGCTGGAAAAGGACAGAACACCATTCTGATAGAGGTACCAAAAGAAAGCGCCCTGTCGTCTGACAGGGCGCTGTGCTTGGGGCTTGAAGTGATCAGGCAGCGTAGGCGGGTGTGAGTCTGAGCGCCGGAACTTCGATCTTTGCGATGGTGGCGGTCAGGGCTTCAACAGCGGTCCAGAGCAGCATGGCGATCCCGACGAAGGGGAAAGTCACCGCGTAGACCAAACCGATGAAGGGGGCTGCGACGAACAGGGCCACATTCTTCACGAGGCGACCTGCATAAGCCAGCGCACCGGCGGCAACCAGGGCCTTGGTACCAGTGACCAGCAGCATCGCGATACCGACGAAGGGCAGCAAGACTGCGTAGACCAGGCCGATGAAAGGAGCTGCCATGAAGAGTGCGACGTTCTTTGCTGTGTTTTCGTTTGCAACTGCTTCTGTGCGGGTGATGTTGGCGTTTGTCATGATTTTCTCCGGTTGGATTTGCGATTCAGATGACTTTACCTACGCATAGCACGTGCCAGGTCTTGGCAAATCAAAAACTCTGTTTGTAATCAACAAGTTGGAGAGGCTTCAGGTGCCGAGAGCAGGTTTTGCTGCGCGCCGATCTGCTGCCAAAGTACATCCGCTTTGTACATCTTTCCCGGATCAAAACAAAAACCCCAACAAAATCAATAGCTTAGAAGCATTTCTGGTGAACGCCATTTTCATACAGGCGCTAGCGACGCAAAAGCCCCATCGCGTAACAAATGCTAACCATTTATATTTTGGGATATTTTCCCGATTTACTCAAATTGATGGATAATTTGCTTTCACGCTGTGACCTTTAACCTTCGAGGAGATACACCATGAATTCATTACGACCCAAGCTGACGCAGAGTCTGACCGTCGCCTTGCTCGCCACGCTGACCGCCTGCGGCGGCGGCGGTGGCAGTACGACGGGTGCAAGCGCCATCGTCAAAGGCGTTGCCGCGACCGGCTGGGCAATCGACAAAGGCAGCGTGACACTCGTCTGCGCCACGGCCAGCACGGCGCCAGTGAACACTGCCAGCGACGGCAGCTACAGTGTGGATGTCAGCAACATGACGCTGCCCTGCGTGGCTCGAGTGGACTACACCGACAGCACGGGAAAACCGGCGCGGCTGCATTCTCTAGTCAGAGGCACTGGGACCGTCAACATCAACCCCGTCACCGACATGGTGGTGGCTTCCTTGAGCGCTACGGGCGCCGCGTCTGACGTCCAGGTCGCTGAAGTCAAGACCTACACAGAAGACCGCATCCGTACCGCCACCCAAATGGTCAAAACCGAATTGACATCCAAAGGTGTGAGCACGGCCTTCCTGCCAGACGACGTCATAGGCAGCAAAATGACAGCCACATCGGCATCAGGCAAAGGGGATGATTACGATGCGGTGCTTGACGGTATTGCCGCCAAGACCAATATCAAGACAGTCGAAAACGAGCTCAAGACCGGCCATGAAGCCGGCAAATTGAGCACCAGCACCGGACAAACTGGCAATGCAACTGTCGGCAAGGCTATCTACGAAGCCTCCTGCCAAAGTTGCCACGGAGCCCGCATTGCTGATGCCAGCAACGCATCCAAAACGCTCAAGGCGATCCATGAGAATGAAGGAGGCATGGGCTATCTGGCCAGCACCATCACAGCCGCAGCAGCGGACAACATCGCCACCTACATGGCCAACGGTCTGAGCGGCAACAGCGGCACGGCCGCGACCTCGCCAGCGCTCCTGACGACGCAGACAATCACCTTCACGCCACCGGCCACGCAAACGCTCGGTGCAGTTGCACCTGCGCTGACCGCCTCTGCCAGTTCTGGTTTGCCGGTGACGATTGGCTCCTTGACGCCCGCCGTTTGCAATGTCAACGCGGGTGCCCTGAAGCTGTTGACGGCTGGCAACTGCACGCTGACTGCCAGCCAGTCGGGCAACGCCACATTTGCCGCCGCGACCGGCAAGACGATTGCCTTTTCCATCATCGACCCCAGCGCCCCGGTCGTGCCGCCCGTCGGACTGATTCCGGTTGCAAGCAACGGCAAGGTCCTCTACGCCAGTCGATGCAGCAGCTGCCACGGCCCAGCCGCAGCAGGTGGCAGCAAGGTGCTCAACGGCGCCAACAGCGCGATCACCATTCTGTCGGCCATCAATAACAATCGCGGTGGCATGGGTACTCTCTCCATCCTGACGCAACAGAATCTGGCCGACATCGCCGCCTTTCTGGCCACACCCAATATGTAAGTCCAAGCCACCCGGATCGCGGACGCCATAACGAAAACGCCCTGTCATCTGACAGGGCGCGCTTCTGTCAGACCCCGTTCATCCTGCGATTGAGCACGACGAAGGCGAGCCAGGCGCCGATGGCGGCTATTCCCCAAGCCATGGCCGACCCAGGCGCGTCACGCAGCATGATCCAGCTCAGTCGCCCGTCGGCGAATATGAACGAAAACGGTGCCAGGCTGCAGCCAATGGCGATGGCCTGCAGTCCGGCGCGCCAACGCAGTAATTGCCGAAGCCGCGTCATCGCCATCGCGCCGCTGTCGGCTCTGGGTGCTGCGGGAATCTGGGGTGGCTGATGCTGAGCCGTGCGCATGGCGGTTGCAAATTCAGGATGCTCGGCGAAGTACGCTTCCACCACAGTCCGCGTGGCGACACTGGCCTCCTGTGAAAAATACAGAGGCAGCAGGTCGATGATGATGTCTTGGTCGATGTTCATGGTGTGTTTCCTTTGAGAGTCAGCGAAAGTTTGATACGTGCCCTTGATACCTTGACCTTGGCCGAGGCCAGCGAGATTCCCAGCGCGCGAGCGATGTCTTCGTAGGGGACCTGATCCTGTGCCCGCATCAGCAGCGCGGTCCGGTCCACTTCAGGCAGGGTCTGCAACGCCGCCAGCGTCAGCTGCAGGGACTGGCTGTCCATGGCCTGCTGCTCCGGCCCGCAAGCCGGGTCCTCGTGAATATCTTCCAGCGCCAAATGACGCTGCTGCCGATGCCATTCCTTCAGGTACAGGCGCCTGGCAATCGTGCACAGGTAGCCAAGCACAGTCTCCATTTCGATCGGCGTGGAAGACAACATGGCGCGTACAAACGATTCGGCGACCAGGTCGTTGGCGAGATGGCGGTCACCGCACAGCCCGAGCGCAAACCGGAACACCGATTTCGCGTGTTGCTGGTAGATGGCCTGAATTTGAGACATGGTGGATTGATTGAGTTGCCTGATGTAAATAGCCGCGACCCGGCCGAAAGTTACATGGCCTCAGAAAAAATGCTGAGATCACCGCGCGGCGGCGAGCGGCAGTCAGCGCGCCGGCAGGGGCAAGCGCAGCGTGAAACAGGCCCCGCCTTGCGGCAAATTTTCAACCGAGAGAACGCCACCATGCTGCTCGACGATGCCGTAGCTGATCGACAGGCCCAGACCCGTGCCCTTGCCAACGCTCTTGGTCGTGAAGAAAGGGTCAAAGATGCGCGACAGGTGTTCCTGCGAGATACCCGGACCGTTGTCGGCAAAGCGCAGTTGCACGTTGCTCTGGTCACACTGCAGGCTGATGTCGAGCTGTGGGGCCTGGTCGCGCTCGGTGTTGGCGGCGTCGTAGGCATTCTGGATCAGGTTCATCATCACCTGCAGCAACTGACCGGCGTTGCCGGTGACGAAGCAGTCTTCAGCGCGGCTCCAGCGAATGTCAAAGCGTGGCGCCGTCCCTTTCTTGACCCACAGAATGGCCCGCTCCACCACTGCATTGATTTCGACTGGCGTCACTTCCTCGTGCCCCGCCGTTGAAAAGCGCTTCAGGCCGTTGACGATGTCCGTCGTACGTTGCGCGCCTTCGAGTGTTCCCTCCATCAAGGACGGCAGGTCCTTGAGCAGGCGGTCGATGCGCAGATCGGCGCGCAAAGATTGCACCTGCGGCGGCAGTTCCAGTTGATGCAGCGCGTCCAGATAGCTGCTCAAACGCGCGCCATAGCGCTGCAGCACATGCACATTGCCCAGCACAAAGCTGATCGGGTTGTTGAGCTCATGCGCGACACCCGCCACCAAGCGCCCCAAGGACGCCATTTTTTCGGAATGCAGCAACTGCTGCTGCGCCAGTTTGAGGGCGTCGTGCGCTTCGCGCAACTGGTGATAGGCACGCTTGAGTTCGCCCAGCGGTCGCCCGACCAATACACGCCCCACCTGGCGCCCTGCGCTGTTGTGCCGCGGCGTGCAATTAAGATCCACCGCCACCACTTGACCATCGGCGCCGCGCAGATTGATTTCCACCACGGTACCCTCGCGTGAAGCCGAGTGGTACATGGCGAGTCGCCAGCGCTGCACGCTTTGCTCGTCGGCGAGCAGGCTCAGAACCGGGCTGCCACGCAGCGCTTCCTCAGTCTGGCCCACCAGTTCGCACAGGGCCGCATTGGTCTCCTCGATCACACCGTCCTGGTTGCAGGCAATCAGCACATCGCTCATGGCCGACAACAGGCTGAAAATGAATTGCTGCGACTGCTCGAGCTGTGCGTTTTTTTCTTCCAACTCCACTTCGTCGCTGACCAGCTTGGAGTAGACCTCGTCCATCTTCTGGATCACATCGAGCCAGGTCGCCTCGTCCACCCCTTCGAGCTCGCCCAAAGGCAGATGCGGTAACGGTGACGGGGGCGTTGTGGCCATGATGCTAAGTAAATTATCAGTGCACGGTGCAGACCATGCAAGGATCAAAGGAGCGCACGATGTGCTGCACGGCCACGCTCTGGCCACGGCCCTCGACGCTGTCAATAGTGGCACCCACCAGCGCAGCTTCCAGCGCACCGGGGGTTCCTGCTGCGTCGCGCGGCGAGAAGTTCCAGCTGGTGGGCGCGACGATCTGGTAATGCGCGATGCGTCCGTTCTCGATCTTGAGCCAATGCCCGAGCGCTCCGCGCGCCGCCTCCGACAGACCCGCTCCTTGCGCCTGCGCTGGCATGGCCTGAACCTGGTGATAGGGCTCGCGTGGCTGAAGTGCCAGCAACCACTGTTCCATCAGCGGCAGAATGCGCGCTATTTCCAGTAAGCGCGCCAGCACGCGGGTGTAAACCGTGCCGCCATGCGCCAACACCAGCGCGCGGATCAGGCTCTGGCCGTCCACCAGTTGCCGCGCAATGGCGCCGGTTTCCATCACCTGACCGGCCAGTCGCGGCGCCTTGTTCCAGGTGTAGGCACCGGGCTTGTCTATTTCAGGTTCGGTCTGACCCTGCATGGGATGCTGCGCCTTGCGGTCAGCCCCCTCTGCCATCCAGGCGTAACGCAGGTCTTCGCTGATCTGTGAGGCATCGAGCTTCAGGCACTGCTGCAACGACGCATCCCACACGCCTTGCGCCAGCGCGTGGCCCTCACCCGGCTGGGCGTAGGCGCCGTAGCTGAGGTAGCGCCCTGGCCCCGTCCCCAGTGCAGCGAGACCGGTGTCGGCGGCGATGTCCATGAAGAGCACCATATCGCTGCCTGCGGCGCGCGCATGCCAGGCCTGCAGCGCGGCCAGACTGTCCAGCGCCGCCACCTCTTCCAGCGCGGTGCCGAACAGGGTCTGCTCCAAAAAAGCACGCATCTCGCGCAGGCGCGAGAGCAGGCGCACGCGCTCGGTGGACTCGATGGCACGCGAAGTACCACCCGGCAGAATCGCGCCGGTATGCGGCCACTTGCCACCGAGCGCACCCAGCAGTTCCATCCAGCGGGCACGTGCTGCCAGAGCAGCGGCGCTGTTCAAGCTGGCGCCGGCAGCACTGCCCACCACCGCAGCAAAGCGCCGCTGCGCCTGCGCAAACCAGCGCCGACCTGCATACACCTCGCGCGTGAAATCGGGCATGAAGAAGACATAGAAATGCGTCAGGTGATCGGCCAGGTTTTCACAGGCCAGCATCAGATTCGTGGCGTGCAGTCCGTTGGCCGGCATCTCGACGCCTGACGCGTCGGCCAAGGCTTTGGCGGAGGCCACCGACTGCGACACCGAGCAGATGCCACAGATGCGCGGTGCGATGGTCAGCGCGTCCACCGGGTCGCGCCCCAGCAACATGGTCTCAAAACCGCGGAACATGGGCGCCTTGACGCGCGCTTCGGTAACCCGGCCCTCCTGCACTTCGAGCTGGACTTCGAGGTCGCCCTCGACACGGTTGAAGGGTCCGAGAATTAGGCGGCTCATGATGTCCCCGCGCCTAGCGCAGCCCCGTCTTGCGCGACACCGGGGGCACCGCCACATGGTCGCTGTGCGAGTTCTTCTTGACGCGCTTGGGCGTCGCACTCTTGGACAGCGAGGTCAGCGCCACAAACCAGGCCTTGGGCATATCGATCGGCAGGCCAATGGGAATGCCCGCCAGCTTGGGCGTCAGATGAAAAGCGTGACCAGGACTCTGAAAGCCAGGTTCAGTGCAACTGATGCAGGCGTAGCCGGCACGGGTGCAAGAGCCGTAACCGTTCCACAAGCGCGTGTTGCAGTCGGCGTGCGCCTGCGTGCCCTTGCAACCCATGTTCTCCATGGTGCAGCCCAGGTCAGAGGGCTTGGCTGCGCTGGCCTTGTATTCGTAGTACTCGTTGCGGGTGCAACCGTGGTGTACCAACTCGTCGGCGTAAAAGCGTGGCCGTCCCAACGGGTCCAGATCGCTCTCGCCCAGCAAGCCAGCCGAGAGCGCCATCAAGGTGTCGGTAACCCACCCCGGATGCGTTGGACAACCGGCAATGTTGATCACCGGCAAACCGCCACGAGCGCGGAACTCCGCGCCCAGCAAACCGCCGCGCCGCTCGTCCTCGAACTGCAGCCCACATGCATCCGCCGGGTTGCTGCCAGAGGCTGTGATGCCGCCCCAGGCGGCGCAACTGCCCACAGCAAGCACATGGGTCGCGACGGCCGCGAGCTTGCGCACCCACTCCATCATCGGCACACCGGTGCCTGAGAGCTCGTGAAAGCGTCCACTGCCGTGTGGGCCGCGCAGCATGGCGCCTTCGATGCAAAGGGCATCGAGCCGCACATGGCCAGCCAGACAATCCTGCAACAGATCGAGCATATCCTGATCGCCTGCGAGCGACAGCGCCGGATGCCATAGCATCTGAATGTCATTGCCACGCAGCAATTCCGGAAAATTGACGGTATCGGCGCACAGCATCGACATGCTGCAGCCACCGCAACCACCTGCCTGCAACCACAGCACATTGAGCGTCATCCTGCCTCCAGCTTCATGAGTTCTGGCCTTTTCCGTTCCCCGCAGTCTATACCGTGCAAAGCACGCAGGGGTCGTAGGCGGCGGCCAGCGTACGCGCTGCGCTGAGAGCATCAGCAGGCAAGGCGGCCACGGCACATGCCAGCGCGCCCTCCGGATGGAAGTTCCATTCGGTCGGCGCCAGCACGCGGTAATCGTGCACGGCGCCCTCTGCATCAAGCTGCACCCAGTGCAGCAGGAGGCCACGCGCCATCTCGCACCAAGCCAGCGCCTGACCGTCTGCCAGATGCAGGGCACCGCTTGCCAGCAAGGTTGCTCTACCCTGCCCTGCCAAGCCCGGATCGACTGAAGCCAGCTCCACCAGTTCCAGCCAGCGAGCGCTCATCCGCGTCCAGGCACTGTGCGCAGTCTGCTGCTGCCGATGGCGCAACCGCGTCCAGGCGCCAGTCTCGGCAGGCTTACCGAGCCAGATCGGGTGTTGCGCAAAATCGGCACCCTGCGCCAGGGCATGCCCGATCTGGTGCAACCCTGCCTCCTGGCGCATTGCGTCATCACTCAGCACATCCAAGGCGCGCAGCGGCGGTCGCAGGGTATGAGCCAGCGGATGCCACTCCGACAGACAGCGCGCAGGCAACGGTCTGTCTGCCTGCGCCTGGCACCACTGCGCCAGCACGTCGGCTACTCTGCAGCCTTGAAGCCACGACAGCGCGTCCTGCTTGAGCACGGAGGTCTCCAGCCAGTTGCGCAAGGCACCCAGCGCCTGCCACGCAGCATCGTCGTCCGTCACGGGGTGCGTGCCGGCCAGCGCCAAGGGACAGCCGCGCAGCCAGTCCATGCGCTGCGCAGCAAGTCCCAGCTCTGGTAGTCGCTGCGGCCAATCCAACGCAATGCTGCGCAAATGGTCACGTGCCGTCTCCAGGTACAGCAGCACTGGCGCCGGCTGCACTGGCGCCGGCTGCGCTGGTTCTGCCTGCGCCGCTTGTGCCGCACCGAGCGCCAGCGCAGCGCAATGCCGGTGCGCGTGGGCGCAGAGCGTGAAGACACTGCTCAGCGTGCGCCCCACCTGCTCGCCACGTTGTCCCTGCAACAAGCGACCGAGCCTGCCAGCGCCGAGCACAGGTCGCTGACCGACGATGCCGGGCCAATTGCCGGGCTGCAATTGGTATTGACCGCTCAGCGTATCCCAGGAATTGGTGGTTTGCATGCAGGGCAGTTTACCCATAGCGCCTGCCTGCGACGGGCGCGGGTCTGCAGTGCCCACTGCCGACATTGGACGTCCCGCTCAATGTTTTTGGAACAGTAGTTCGCATCTACTGCGCCGGAATGTGTTTGCGCAGGAAGGCTTGCACGCCCTTGTAAACATCCACCTGCACGGCTTCGCTCGAAAAACCGTGTTCCTCGTATTCCAGCTCCACATATTCGTGCGCCTTGCCATGCTTTTGCAGCGCATCGCGCATCTCTCGACCGTGCACCACGGGCACGCGGCGATCCTTCTTGCCGTAGACCATGTACGCCGGCGCAGTGATGTGCTGCGCCTGCAGCGCGGGCGAGGTGGCGGTGAACTGATCCCTGAGCTTGACCGGATCACCCACCCAGGTGTCGAGCACGTAGTTCAGTTCCGGATCGTGCGAGCGTCCCGACGATGCGTGGTAAAACAGGTTGGTCACCCCCAGCAGGCTCACGCCGCAGCGGTACAGGCCAGGGTCTTTCACCAGCCCCATCATGGTGGCGTAACCGCCGTAGCTGGCACCCATGATGCAGACCCGCTTGGGGTCAACCGTGCCCTGCGTGACCAGGCTTTGCACGCCATCGGTGATGTCGTCCTGCATCGACAGACCCCATTGCCCGTAAGACTTCTTGAGGTGTTCGCTGCCAAAGCCGGTGGAGCCGCGAAACTGCGGTTGCATCACCGCGTAGCCCATGGCGGCCAGCATCTGCACTTCGGCGTTGAAGCCCCAGCGGTCGCGCGCCCATGGGCCACCGTGAATCAGCGCAATCAACGGCAGGGCCTTGGCCTCTCGTCCCTTCGGCAGCGTTACGTAGGCCATGATCGGCAGACCGTCACGCGCCCGGTAGTCGTACACCATTTGAGGTGAGAGCTTGCCGGCGTCGATCCAGGGGCGCGTGACAAACAGGTTTTGCAGCTTCTTCTGTTCGGGGTGGTAGAGCGCATATCGCCCGGGGTTGGTGGACGAATAGCTGTAGACCAGCCTTGGGGTGTTGGCGTTGGTGATTTGCAGCACGTTCACGTGCCCGGCAATGGCCTTGTCCAGCCCGGCTTGCAGGGCGGCCAAGCCTTTGTCCAGCCACAGGGTTTTCGGCGGCTCGCTGGGAATGTTGATACCTATCACCTGGCGCGTATCGGGTGCAAAAACCAGTTCGTTGACATCGACCGCGCTGTCAGAGGCCAGCAACTCACCAGGGGCGTTTTTCTCGAAGTCAAACTTGTAGACCCCCAGGCGGCTGGATCCGGGTGTGTTGGCGGACACCAGCATGGTCTTGCCGTCGGCATCGAAGGCGAGCACCGTAAAGCGCGGCTCCAACGCCGGATGCTCGGATAGCCTGCGCCAGGGTGCGCTTTCGCTTTCGCGATACCAAACCGTGAGCGCGCTGACCTCGCGGTTGGCGGTGACCACCACGCGCAGCGTGTCCTGCGCATCGAACACAAAACCACGCGCGATGCCATTGAGTTTGTAGTCGATTTCACTGCGCCTGCCAGTGAGTGTGTTGACGCGGTAAGGAACGGCATCGCGGTTGGGGTAGTAGCCGATGGCCAGAATGTCGTCAGGCTTGTCACGCACCACACTCAGCATCTGCATGGCGCGTGCCTCGGACAGCCACGTGCCCTGATCGACAAAACCGGCTATAAGCTCCGGTGCAGCCATCAACACGCGGTCATTGCTGCCGTCGCGGTTCACTGCAAACAATCCCTGCGCAGAGTTGCGCTGGTCGCCACCGCGGTGGATCACGCTGTAGACCAGGCGCTCGTTGCTCAACCAGCGCACGCTCACGATGTCAATGTCCTTGAACCCGGCGATGTTTTTTGGTGTCATGGTTTCCAGTTCCACCACCGCCAGTTGCATACGTCCGTCGATGTTGGCTGTGGTGGCCAGAAATTTGCCGTTGGGAGAGAGTGTGGCGCTGGCTATTTGCGCTGGCTTGAACAACTGCTCCACCGAAACCGGGTCGGTGGTTGTTGCTGGCGCCTGGACTTGTGCCAGCGCGGCGGTGGCACCAAGTGCCAGCAGCACAGCGGCCGCAGCACGGCACCAAGTTCGGGTCAGGGTTTGATACACGTTTTTTTTCCTCTGAAGTGTAGGTCTGTGACACGCAGACATTCTCGCGGCTGCCGTCGGCAAAAGGTAACAAACAGGTTACGAAACTTTGCGACCGGGTTCTGAACAGCACTCGCGGGCTTGGAGTTGATCAAGTATCGCTGCATCACCGCCGAGTGAGCCTGAACATCAACGCTGTAGAACAGGTTCACCGCCACCATGGTTTGACCGCTGGGGCAGTCCAACTGCCCCTTACGGATCATGTGCATGGTTTCGATCCCGGCGATGATGATCCTGGCGCTCCAGATTGCTGAGGTTCAGTTGGCGGCATCCCATCCACGTCGCTGACGTCGACGGCGGAGATTTGGTCGACAGGACCGCAGCGTCAAGAGTCGTTCGCAACGGTCAGCTTCTAGGTAAGCCAATTGCATGATTGTTGGTTCGGGTCGGTCAGGTATGGCGAAGTGTGCAGACCGACAGTGCAGCGAATGCGGTCTTAGCCCGCTCGCTACCGAGCCTGCTTCTTGGCGCTTAATAAATCTCAATCTTTACGCCACCTATGTGATGCTACATTGCACCCGAGCGCGAAAGCGTTTCCTGCTTTTCCTCCCTGAGCAGGGCCTTGATGTGTGACAGCAAACAGGCTTACCACCCCGGACTTTGTGCCGGGGTTTTTTTGTGTCCGCCAATACTCAGCATAGGGTTCCCCCTTGCCCCCTTTGTGGGATATACAACCTGCGGCGCATGCCGGATACTTCAAACAAAGCTGTCGCGCTCTAGGAAAACAAGTCTCCAACGATCTGGTGTCTCGGCGACGAGCATCAGGTATTTCAACCCCGGTTCTTAAAACCCCGGGGTTTCTTTTTTTGAGCTTCGCTGGGTTATCTAGCCGGTTTGGAGCAAGCAGATCAGCGAGTCAAAGTGCCGGTGGGTACCCATCATGTCATCCGCTTGGCCTCCACCAAGCAGTGCAAACCCTTCCCACAAATGAGGGATGCTCGCATTGAAGGTGCGGTGAATCTTTCAGCAGAGGTTATCCCCACTAACGGTGGCTAACTCTGTGGATATGTCACAAGGTCAGTTGTCAATTTGGCGCCACTGCTGGGTCGCAGCGACATGCTCAAAAATCAGGCACTCATGGGAATGCGTTAAAGTTGATTCAGGGAGATTTACCATGATGCAAGTAGAGCCAAACCCACCAAAATTGCACCGTCGGCAAAAGCGAACGATCACCGAGCTACCGACTTCGATTGACGGCAATCAGGGGCTTACGAGAGACATTAGCGCCAGCGGACTGTTCATTGTGCAAAGCAACGAGCAGGAAATCGGCTCACGCATAGATTTCAAGGTGGACCTTGACATAGTTGGTGGCAAGTTGAAATTATGCTGTGAAGGCAGAGTAATTCGGGTTGAGAAGTTAGATGGCAAGTTTGGTATAGGCGTGAAGATTCTTAGCCAGACGGTAAAGAGTTTTAGTTAGGTTTGATGAGTGTGCCATGCAAGGCGCTGTGGCCGTCTGCGAGTATTCTCCGACGCTGACGGCAGGAATTGAAAGTCCGGTTCGGAGAAAATCGTAGACTGGCAGTCCAGCGTTTTTTGTCGGTCACGAACGCCTGCTTCGGGGCAAGGCGGTAAT
>Ga0194056_10000933_pt1 | contig 16021 bp, 15 predicted proteins | sample SepL4413m_MetaG_FD_155458 | JGI IMG/M metagenome (GOLD analysis project Ga0194056, IMG submission 155458) | Anoxic zone freshwater microbial communities from boreal shield lake in IISD Experimental Lakes Area, Ontario, Canada - Sep2016-L442-13m | ecosystem: Environmental > Aquatic > Freshwater... | reverse complement strand
GGTTTAAGAGCTATTATGATGTTCACATGGACTTCATGGGGCTAAATCCTGGATTCAATTTCTATGACGAGAATTGGCCAATTCACACAGCACCACGCAATCTGCCATCAGCAAAAACTGCGCTAAGCGCAGTAATCGAAAATGGTTCGATGGTTTCAGACGGTTGTATCATCGATCTGGCGCGGTTAGACAGGACAATTTTGTCGCCAAATGTCAGAGTCGGGAAAAATGTTGTTATCGAAAATTCTATAATCTTCGATAACGTGGAAATAGGTGATGGCGCGCATATCAGAAATGCTATCATCGATAAGCACAACATTATTCCTGTAAATGCTGTAATCACGCCAGAGATTGTCACAGGTTTTGACCTTGATCCAGACTATTTGGTCGAAGATGGGATAATCGTTATTCCAAAAAGAATCGTTCCGTGGTTTGGCTGGGTTGACCCAGCAATCCGCAGAGTCACAAAATAATATTTGTGACAAGACAGTCGGGCCGCTAGTAAATAGCGGTCCTTTTTTTATACAACAAGTTGGAAAAATTATCTCATAATGTTAAGATTAGATAGTAAAAAAATAAACAAAAAGGAGAAATATGGAGATTCTTAGAAATATGTGGCGTCGCAAGTTTCGCACCACACTTACAATCATTGGTATTGTGATCGGTATTTTTGCATTTACGGTCATGGGTAGTATGGCCTTGAAATTAAACAAGATGATTGCTGGCGGTAAAAATTATATTACCGGACAGATTTCCATTTCCCCTCGCGGAACTGACTTTATGAGCGGTACCTCCTCGCTACTGCCGGTAGATACGCTAGCTGAGATCGCAAAAGTTGAAGGCGTACAAGCCGTTGAAGGCAGTGTCAGCCTTACTCTAGATGCTCCAGATCCAGACTCAGTCAGCATGTCTTTTGGTCAGCCAGCTACTATCAACAGTCTTGATCCAACATCTGGTTTTGAAAACAGAAATTGGAAGAAAATGGCGATGAAAAGTGGCAAGATGATTGACAAAGATAGCGCTGTAAATGACATCACGATCGGCATCACCGTCTCGCTAGACAAAAGCTGGAAGCTTGGTGACAGTGTCGATATTCGTAGCCAAAAGTTTAATGTAGTCGGTATCTTAGAGAAAACGATGACTGGCCCAGACAGCTACGTCTTCATGAATCTTTCGAAGGCTCGCGAGCTCTATGTAGAATCAAATCCATTTCTGAAATCGCTGAAAGAACAGTCAGAGAGCGCTGGCAAGATTTCAGACTCGGAGCTCGCTAAGCTTTCACCTGAAGCTCGTGCGCAGATAGTCCAGGCGAAGTCTTTCAAGATGGAAGATGTTTCTACTAGCGCCTCCGTTTCCTGGAAAGATGGCGTAGATGCTGACAAGCTTTCGGAAACTCTAAAAAATGATTTCAAAAAAGAAATATCGGTAATGTCACCAAAGGCGATGGGCGAGCTGATTGACAAGGCTTCGGCAACGATGAACGCGGTGATCTATGGCGCGGCGCTCTTGGCACTCGTTGTGGGTCTTTTCTCCATTGTAAATACGATGGTGATGTCTATCTCTGAGCGAACCAAGGAGATAGGGATCAAGAAGGCACTAGGTGCCTCAAATCGCTCGATCTCCTTCGAATATACGCTCGAAGCTGGCTTTATTGGTGTAGTTGGCGGACTTATCGGCGCGGCACTTGGCGGGATGACTGCATATCTACTAAATCAGAAAATGGCGAGTCAGGGAGCAGAGATATTTCTTCTCGAGCCATCTTTCTTTATCGGTGTGATCGTCTTCTCCTTTGTAATTGGGATAGTTGCAGGTCTCGTCCCGGCCGCACGAGCAGCCAAGATGAAAGTTGTTGACGCTGTACGCGAGCTCTAAATTTATAATTATATAAAAAAGGAAAATATGGAAAAAATAGTTGTAAAAGCAATCGGGCTTACGAAATCATACAAAATGTCGAAAACAAATGTTATCTCGGCACTTCGTGGCGTAGATATAGAAGTCAGAGAAGGAGACTTTACGGCGATCGTCGGCCCATCTGGCTGCGGCAAATCAACACTGATGCACATCTTGGGGCTGCTTGATCGGCCAGACGGAGGGACGCTAGAGATCGATGGAGAAGATTTCACAAAGCTAAAAGATGATAAGGCGCACAAGGTTCGTGCTAAGAAAATCGGCTTTATCTTTCAAGGATTTAATCTTATCCCGACGCTGACTGCGCTTGAAAATGTAGTATTAGCCACTAAATACGGTGGAGTGAAGCACGCCCTGCGAAAGGCAAAAGCGGTCAAGATGTTGGAGATGGTTGGGCTAAAAGACCGTATGAATCACAAGCCAAACGAGCTCTCGGGTGGCCAGCAGCAGCGTGTGGCGATCGCTAGAGCACTGATTAACGACCCAACGATAATCCTAGCAGACGAGCCGACAGGGGAGCTAGACACGAAGACTTCGATGGAGGTCATGGATATGCTGAAGAAGTTTAATAAAGAAAATAATCAGACTTTTCTCATTGTGACGCACAATCATGAGGTTGCGGAATCCTGCAAAAAGATTATCAAGCTTCGCGACGGCAAAAACGATAATTAATAGCCATTATTAATATCTTGCATAATCGCAAGAAAGTTTGATAAAGCGATTTATTTTGAGTCGACTAAATGAAAGATATCGAATGGTAAAAAATCAGAAAAAGATTCTCACAAACAATAAGAATAAATTTAATCTGAACGATGCGCCAGATGTGCTAGTAAAGTGGATAGGAACAACAAATTCGTTGCTTGTTCACACGCTCATATTTGCCTTATCCTTTTTGTCTCACTGGATTTTCGGAATCAGTATGGAGTCTGTTTTGCTGATTCTGACAACAGTCGTCTCCCTAGAGGCAATCTACTTGGCAATATTTATTCAACGCTCTGTAAATCAACAAGCGACACGTTTAGACGAGGTTGAGGAGTCTCTTGATGATGTGGAAGAGGCGCTGGATGATGTCGAGGAAAGTCTGGATGACGTAGAAGAGTCGTTGGACGAAGTCGAAGAATCTATAGATGATGTCGAGGAAAGTTTATCTGCCAAGAAAGATTTGCACGATCACAAAGCGGATCAGAAAATGCGAGATTCGATAGAACAAATAATTCTAGAACTAAAAGCGCTTACAGAAAAAATTGATAAGAAGAAATAGATATAAAAAAATACCGTTTGGATCTCGTCCAAGCGGTATTTGTGCATCAAGGGTTAGTTCGGAAATGTAATATTCATTTCCTTCATAAGTTCTAATTGTTTCTCGTGTTGCCACCGCTTCCATATAGGAATTGGGCCGATTGTTTCCACAAAGATGGTGTGAATGTCCAGAGAATTGCCACCGAGGATGTCTTTCTCGAGCTGGTCGCCGATCATCACGGCATTTTTGTCTGTCCCGCCGATTTTATCGAGAGCTGGCATGAGAGCTGCGACATCTGGCTTCATCGGGTTTGGCCACTTGCAAGCGTGGTATTTTGCGTTTAGCAAGTTCGCGAATCTTTCGACGCGTTTCTCAAGGAACCACACGCCGCAATTGGACAGAACGCAAACGTCTTCGATCCACAGATTCGCCTTCGCTTCAAGTATATGGTGAATCACATTTTCATCATATTTGTTAGACATGTTTGCCGCGAGCGTGCCGTCGAGATCGAACAGAATCTTCGTCAAGCCATAGCTGTGCAGTTCTCTGAAATCAATGTCAGTTACAGATCTTCGAATCATCGCCGGCCGAAGGATATCAAGGTTGTTTTCCAATTTTCTTACCTCCAAAATTGATATAGATATTATAACATAATGTTCAGTATTCTTCAACTGATAGCAAATCAAATCCGATTATACTAGCGAATACCATTAAATTAATTATGTCATCCCGCGCTGTAAGCTTGAGATGCGGGATCTTGAGCATAAGCGAGCAAGATTCCTGGTATCGAGTCACTGCCAGGAATGACACCAAGAGAGAGGCTTCTATTGAGTACTAAGGCTCTGACGAATATAATCGTGCATAAAAAAACCGTGCAATCTTGGTAGAGAGCACGGTCGCTGATTTTTTTATTGCTTATGCAGCAACAAGTGCAAGGGTGTAGCCCAAGCTTATGGCTTGGCTTTCAAGTAAACTGAGCATTTCTTCTCGAACATTTTCGTCGCAGCAGGTGCAATTGAAGTCCGAGTAGTCAGCTGTGAAAGTGTTGCTATCTTGATCCACGATAGCTGTTATGGAACAAACGGTTATGCCGTTCCAGTGGGCGCGTACAGTCAGTTCGCCAGGCGCTACTTCGTAAAGTAGCTGGCTGCAGTCAAACTTTGCTAAAGTCTGCATTTCGTCTCCCCCTATTTTGTTGTGGAATAAAAAAACAACTCTTACGAGCTGTTTGCTGCTATCTAATTGTGAAGTAATCTAGATAACAACAAACTGGCTCTTGACCTTTGAGTCAATGAGCACGATTAGCTTGATAATGCTGTTATTTAAATTCATCATAATCGCATTTTCTCAGAAATTTTATAAACTGTCAAGTTTTAGTGACAAAAAACAAAAATGGCTCTCATTTTGATAATATGAGAGCCATTTTCTAAAAAATATTTGTGTTAGCGGACTATTCCCAAGCCTTTGTACCAAGTTTGAGGTTTTGCACAAACTGGACATTCGTCAGGAGCTTCAGTGCCAGTATGAACGTAGCCACAGTTTAGACATTTCCACTCCATCTCGGTGTCGCTCTTGAAAAGATTGCCAGCTTCAAGGCGATCAGCCAAGATTTTGAAACGCTCTGCATGTTTTTCCTCTACTTCTGCGACCTCAGTGAAGAGCTTGAACGCTTTGTCTTCTTTTTCTTCTTCAGCAATCTTTGCAAATCCTGGGTACATTTCGGTAAATTCATGGGTCTCGCCATCGACAGAGTGACGTAGATTTTCTAGCGTCGTGCCCTGCGTTCGAATGTCGTAAGTATTTGTCATCTTGTTGTTGTCTAGCATCTGCTCGTACTCTTCCTGTGCGTGAGCTCTTTCGTTGTCTGCCGTCTCAGCAAAAACTTCAGCGATCCAGATCAGGTTTTCTTTGCGTGCTTGCTCTGAATAATAAGTGTACTTGTTGCGGGCTTGTGATTCGCCTGCAAACGCTTTCAACAAATTCTCCTGTGTTTGACTCATCTGTCTCCTTTATTAATTAAATTTATTAGATTCTAGCATAATAAATAATATTTATCGATATTATGGTGTGTTTTACAAAATTATAGATTAGGTAGTATAATATATCCATGAAAACAGAAAAAAATGTAAACGTTCCGTTGATTGTTGGTATTGGTGTGCCAGTACTGATGATGTTGTTTATTGCAGCAGCGATCTACTTACCTGGATTGTTTAAAAAACCGCAATCAGACTTCATCTACAGTTCTGCTTCGTATTCTTGGACAGCTCCAATGTTGGAGGTAAAGGACCAGAAGCTAGATTTTAAGTGCGCAGATGCACAAAATTATTACTCCTCAGATGACTCGACGGCGAAAGAGATCACTCTGAAGTGCACAGAAGAATTTTTGCCGAAGCTGTACCGTTATTCGATCAAGGATGACACTGTCTCTGAAATATCATATTCTGAAGCGAGAAAGCTTCTGATCGACTCAAACGCTGATTCTTCTGATGGCTACAAAGTTGAGCAGGGTAATTATAACGGAGACATGTTCTCTGGCATGTTTGGCGGAGATTATAACGACGATTATAACAAATGGTATCTGAAGGGTCATAACAGGGTGGTTGAATTAAATATTTCCCATGATGCGAACTCTTCGTCAGACGAGAGCTTTGTTGGCTGGGTGAAGGAATAAAATGAATAAAAACGAAGTTCTAAACGCGATAGAGGAGCTCTCTCGGACAGATCAAATCTCTAAAGAGGAGCTGATGAACGCTTATTCTACTGCCAAGGGGATATCTGCAAATGGCTCTACGGGCATGGAGACAATCGAGTTGCAAGAGGATGCGAAGCATTTTAACGTTTCGGATGTTCTCTACTATATAGGTGGCGCTATCGTCTTCATCGGCGTTGCCGTCATGATCGGTGGCAGCTGGGGTAATCTTTCGGATGTAGCTAGAATATCGGTGACCCTAGGGCTTGGAATAGTCTTTTATATCATCGGTGCACTGCTTAGCAACGCTGTCAAATTTGGTGGAGTCTCCACTGCGTTTTTCCTGACTGCAGGCTTAACGATACCAGTTGGAATTTTTGTTCTTCTAGACACGATTGGGATTCAAACATACACAGCGCAGTCCAATGTGATTGTCTCACTGATCTTGGTTATCTGTTTCTTAGCATCTCATTTCGCCTTCAAAAAATCTGTCCTGACTGTATTTACCATACTTTATTCGACCTGGCTTTTCATGTCCGCAACCAATATGCTCTTCGACGTTGGTCAGCTCGGCTGGGAGTTCTATGCTTATCGAGTACTTGCTATTGGGCTTAGCTATATCGCAATCGGCTACGCTTTCTCTCTAAACAAACAGCTGAAAAATCTACGCGGCTGGCTATACAGCTTCGGTTCACTGCTATTTCTTGGAGCCGCGATTGCTCTTCCAGGCGTTTTTTGGGAGATTATTTATCCTGGTCTTATCTTCGGTATAATAATGCTCAGTATCAAGATGAAAGCCAAGGCATTTCTTGTCTGGGGTTCGCTTTTCCTCATGGGCTACATTGGCAAAATCACAGCTACTCACTTCAGCACTGGTCTTGGTTGGCCGGTTTCTCTGATGATCGCTGGTCTTGCACTAGTCGGTATCGGTTACTACGCTTTTTATCTGAACAAAAAATATCTCTCGAAAACATCCGAAGAAAACTAGTTTCTGCTACGAGAAATCGCTCATAATAAAAACACCTCGTGAAAAAGGTGTTTTTATTATGGTTCCGAGACATGGATTCGAACCATGATTCACGGCTTCAAAGGCCGCTGTCCTGCCATTAGACGATCTCGGATTATCAGATTTGCCTCATTATAATAGCCTAATAATGCACTTTTTTCAATATGAGGTAATAAAATAAACACCGCGATTAGTATCGAGGTGTTTATAATTATCTTAGAGATAAATTACTTGAAATAGCTGCCTAGTGTCCCCGTGACTGCACCGATGATTGCCCAAGCGGTAACGATGATAACTATACCTATTGCGGCATTTATGACGCCTTGCAGACCCTTCTTCGAGTTGTCTGGGTTGCCTGCCGCGGTGAGATAGAGAATACCTGAGTAGACGAGGTAGATGAAGGCAAGTATCCCAGAGATAATAGCGATTACATCAGTCACTTTTGTAAATATTGAATTCGAACCAACGACTGAGGTCGCACCGCTAAACTTGTCAATCATCGATTCTGAAACTTTGATTATTACCTGTGCTAACACTGCGATTGCTACGCCTATCACGGAGTAGAGAAGACCCTTCTTGCCCTTATCTGCTTTTGCCTGATCGCCAGCCGACATGATGTACATCCAGCCACTGTAGATGATGCCGAAGAAAGCAAACATGCCGATGATGATCGGAAACCATGTGTCTTTAATAAATTTAACAACACTGGTGTAGCTCTCGAAATCGACTTTTATCCCGGCTTCAGCCAACGCCCCCTTCAGTTCAATAGTGCTTTTGTCGCCCTCGGCTGGAGGGATTACGACTGAGCAGGCACCATTTTTACAAATTTTTATCCAAATTATGAGCTTAGAGATAAATGTTCCATCGGCATAGACTTTATACACAACTTCATGAAGACCAGTTTTGCTATCGTTATTCTTTGGCGTCCAGTCATAGTCAAGAGTTTGTGGTGAGTCATTTCGTTCAAATGTTTTCTTGCCGACTAGTTCAAAGTCGCTAGCATTTTCCGCATACTTGTCTGTCTGATCGGTGTATCCTTCTTTTGAGATGTAAAGCTCTCCAGCATACGTCGTTGTTGTCGACTCTGCGGTTAGAGTGCCAACTATTTTTATTAAGTCCGTTGTGGCAGTTGTCTTGTCAAATTGAAAATACTTCTCACCATTGGCTGTCAGACTAATAGGCAAAATGCTTGCATTTATGTTTATGAAGCCAGTATCCGAACAAATAATACTGTTGTTCTGATCAAAGACTACCAGCTTGATGTAGCGAGTGCCAAATTCGGTAGTATTCGTTACTTTCCATGTGACGGCAGGAAGTGTGTACTCTGCGAAGGGTGAACTTGCGTCTGCAGCTGTGACTTGGAAAGTGTTGTCTGTAGCGCCAGTGTTATATAGAACCCAAGTGTTTGAATCAGATACGCTTGCCGTTGGCGCCGATTCACTAGGGTGCATTGCGATGTATGCTTTATATGTATAATCGCCAACAGGAAAGAGCCCGTTGATATTTGAGTTTATCGCGATATCTGTGCCAGGCATGGCATTTTGCTCGCCTATATCAAGGCGAATTGTGCCAAGATTGCTATCTGCTGAGGCTACTTCAGATATTCCAGCAACAATAATTTTTTGTTTTACAGAATCAATGTACGCCAGAGCCTTGCGCAGTTCGTTTTTGCTTTGCATGAAATCTTTGTTACCAGTAAACAGCTTAATCCAATATGGGTTTAGGACAGAGCCAATATTGTACATAAAATCACTGCTGTAGGGTTTAATCAGACTGTCGATCGTGCTTAGTTTTCCAGTGTAGGATGCTTTTTGGACAAAGCTTTCAGGATCTGATATGCCTAGGAGTCGTAGGACTTCAAATATCTTAGGTAGTGTTGCTGTTACATAGTCGTAGGCACAGTCCAATGATGGCAAGCCAATTGTGCTTGTGCTTGTATCATTTTCAACTCTGAAAACCACGTGTTCTTGATTCGGGCGTATCAATCCTATCTCGGGGGAGTCATAGAAATAAAACGTTGATAGGTGGCTCATCGTAATGCAGCCCGGATCACCTGGGAAATAACGATCTGAATAGTACGCTGTAAACATTTCATTCCATGTACGGTTGTCCTTGAGTTTTACATCATAATGATTGTTTGGGTTCTGCCAACTACCTGGATTAAAACCGTGGAGTATTTCATGAGCGTTCATATTAGCGGTTCCTTGGACAAAATTATCATAAATAATATATTTGAAATTTGAATTAGTATCAAAATCCCCCCAATAAAGGCTGTCGCAGGCTAGTGTTTTTTTTATGCAATCTTCGTATGTAACTATATTAATGTTAAGATTGTCAAAACTTCCAAAATTTGAAGCATAGGTGCTAAAAATCTTGCGTATCGCTGCCCCTGCTTTGTCTAGATTGGCCAGCGACGTTTGTTTTTTAGTGTCTTTGCTGTAGATAAAATTTACCGTGTTTTTGGCGTAGCAATGGACTGGGCTAAGGAGCAGAATAAGCGCAAATGCAACGAGCAGAAGTATTGATTTCTTACTTTTGATAATGCGGATCATTATTCGCTTCCCCCGATTGATACGACAAAATAGGTTGATTGAGTTTTAATTATCTTCAAACAGAGAGGAATAACAGTGGCATCACCTTCAGTAAAAGCTATATTGTTTGCGCATATTGAGTCGTTTAGAATAGCTAGCTGCGGCTTTTTATTAAACATTTCAATAATGTCAGAAATTTTCGCTGGCGAAATATTGAGAGACCCTAGGCTGTCACGTAGGTCGGAATCGGTCAACGAATCTAGATAATATCTGTTTGGTTCATTATCGAAATGAGTAAATATTTGCCCTGCCTCTGTTTGAGTGAGGTTCAGCGACGTTACCTCATCGTTTGTGAAATAATTGCGAAAATATGGGACGTAATCCGCGAAGTGCCCAGCTAGCGGTTTGTTTTCCTTTGAGCTCTGAATATCAAAAACAATTTTATCAGATATGCTCGAAATCTCGGTTTTGTAGCTGATGTAGCTGCTGCTAGTGTTTGGATTCTCTATTATGAAGGGATCAAGCCTTTTTACGACCTTATCTTGTGAGTATTTACTGTACAAATCATCTAACATTTTTTGATTCCCTGAATATTTATCGTAAACAAAAATAAATTCGTTAGCACTTAGAGTCGTTTGTCCACTTTTATGTCTTTGGACAAAAAATATACTAGTGGCGGCAATAATGAGAGCGATTACTAAAATAAATAGTAATTTTTTCCACAAGGGTAAATTGCGGATAAAGGCGACTATGAATAAAGATTTTTTTGGATTTTGTGGCGTTGCCGCGACGGGTGCTATTGGCACTTCCAAAACCGCTTCAGCTGCAGGCTGAGCGGGGACTGTGCTATTTTGATCAAGCTTCTTCTTCCAGAAAAACATTCCCCTCCGGATTTATCGCTGAGTAATTATTAGTATGTATATATTCTATCAGCTAAAATGGAGCTACTCAATATGTGGACAGGATAAAATACATTGCTAATCTTGCACAGTCAGATAGATGCTGAATTTTATTCTTCGACTCCTCGATTTATCGAGGGTGGAGAAGTATCTACACCTGCTAGTTCTCCACCTGCCATTCGACAGGCTCACCATTCGATCCCGAGCGCTCATGGTCGAGGGATGGTAAACAACACAGAGTCGAACAATATTTGCGTATTGTGACATGTGTAATTTTAAATAAAAAAAACACCCCGGTCGAAATCGAGGGTTACCTTTGTTAATCTTTCGAAAAACGATGGTCACAATGTGATTTCGGGAGGTGTTTTCTTTTGTTTCAAGTCAGCCATAAGCCGAGTTCTGTTCCGCATAGCGGTAACGACAATCTATCTAAGCATGGAGGCCAAATATATCTTCCGAGCAGGAATTGGTATATCTGGTCCGCTCCACTTGCACCAAACGAGGCTTGCCACAGGCGCATGTTGCCATGCGGACGCGTGAGCTCTTACCTCACGATTTCAACCTTACTGTCGTGCATAGCGCGGAAGTATCAAATATCAATTAAGTATCAGTTATTTCAATTTATCAATTACTTAATAATTTGAAAATTTATAACTTAGTCGATCATTGAACATTGACCATTGATCATTCTGTGCTACGCACGGTTAGCGGTATATTTTCTGTTGCGCTATTCTCAAATCTCACAACCTGCTCATTTTCACGAGCGTTTTGCTCTATGGTGCCCGGACTTTCCTCCCCACTTTCGCAGGGCTGTCGTCGTGTCTGGCATGAAACTATCTTATTATAATACAAATATGATAAATGTCAACACTTACTCCTTAAGTTCCAGTTCGAAGTTAAACACTTAAACTAAAAATGCATCCTAGCCCAAACCTTGTAAAATGGTAATTGAACAGAAAACCATTAAGGAGAGGAGTAGAATGCACTACACGCATTTTAACAAATATGACCGTGTAAGGTTAGAGGCGCATTTATCAGCTGATCTCAGCTATCGCAGGATAGCAGATCTTCTGGGATACAGTATTGGGGCAATTAGCTATGAGATAAATAGAAATGGCGGAAGAGCTGGATACGACGCTGCCAGAGCTAATCAAAAAGCGCGAAAGCAACGTTTTAAAGCCAACCAGTGCCATAGAAAGATTGGCTTGAACGACTGGATCGCCGATGAAGTTGTGAGACTTCTTAAAAAACACTGGTCGCCAGAGCAAATTATCGGCAGGTTTGTAACAGAGAAGAAGATCAAGCCAACTTCAGTTTCAGCAATCTACGATTGGTGTAACAAGAACAAAAATCTCTACATTCTACTGCCAAGAAAGCACAACAAATACAGGCGCACCAAAGCTGGTAATGACAGGGATAAAGCTCGGAAAGAAGCAGATATGAGAAAGTCTATTGAGGCGAGACCGGCGAGTATTGAGAGGAGAAAACAGGTCGGAAACTGGGAAGGAGATACAATTATTGGCAAAGAAAAGACCGCCAGAATTTTGACTCACGTAGAGAGAAAAACTGGTTATCTCCTAGCCAGTTTACTCCACGATGTCACTGCCAAAAAGATTAGAGCTGAGTCAGTTAGAGCTTTCCAAACAATTCCGGACTGCAAGAAGAAGACAATCACTTATGACCGAGGTACGGAGTTCGCTGATTGGGAATTAACCGAGAAAGAATTGCAAACAGATATTTACTTTGCTCATGCCTACCATTCCTGGGAGCGTGGTACAAACGAAAATACTAACGGCTTAATTAGAAGATATTTTCCAAAGAAGACTTTATTCGCTAATATTAAGGAGAAAGAATTTGAACAAATTGTAGATGAGATCAATCACCGACCAAGAAAACGGCTAGGATACAAGTCACCTTATGAGGTTTTTAATAATGTTCAACTTCGAATGCTAATCTAAGCTCATTTGTCATTCTCGGGTTCGACGTAGCGAAGCGGAGAGAAGCCCGGGAATCTGAGCTGGTTCTATTCTGTTTGTCATCCTGAGTGAAGCGAAGGATCTCCCTGTTCTGTCATCCCGACCTTTCCCACTTTGTCATCTCGACTCTATGAGCTTTGTCGCATAGGTGGAGAGATCTTTCAAATTGAATGGTTACTGTTAGGAGATCCCTCCACGTCGGTCTGGATGACAAAATATAACCCCGGAATGACAAGTAGTTTTTCGACTTTTCTCTGATTTGCGTTATAATATATGAAATAAGGAGAAACTATGAAAAAAATTAAGATGCATGTCCTGATCGCTACTATCATTATCCTCATCATCATCGCATCAGGAACTATTTTTTATAAAATAAATGAGCATATGAGCTGGCTCGACCCTCTTCATCTCACCGCGATGACGATAGTGACAATCGGTTATGGCGATTTTCACCCATCGTCGAACTTGTCGAAAATCGTGACGATATTTTATAGCCTGATTAGTGTTCCTACTATTCTTTTTTGCTTAGGTCTCATCATTGAAGATTTCTTTGAAAATAGAGTTCACAAGATTGAAAATAAAATGAGCAAGATGCTTGTTGAAGAAAACGAGATACTAAAGGAAGAAAAAGAGATTCTGAAGGAAGATCGCGAACTAAGAAAATAGACGTCATTTCGAGCCATTGAGGAGCCCAAGGCGAGAAATCTTCTGCTTATTTTCTGATTAAGTTGGAGATCTCTCGTCACGCTGTCATCCTGAAACCACCCTTCGCCAAGGCTACGGAAGTGGCACGGCAAGTTTAAGATGACAAAATATAATAACAATTTGTGTATTACTAAATCTCTGCTAAGATTGATAAGTTCAAATATTAACTAGGAACATCATGAAAAGACTATTTTTTGACATTGAGACATTGCCGGCAGAGGGAAAAGACGTAGAAATTGTAAAGCAGCTCTGGGAGGATGCGAAGAAAAAAAGCGCGAATTCTGAGAAGAAAACAGAAAACACTTTTGACAACTTTTTTCGAAACACCTCTTTCCAAGGTGAATTTGGCCGCATTCTTTGTATCGGCTATGCTGTGGAAGGTGAGCCAGTTCAGTGTCTATCTGGCGATGAAAAAGAAATTCTAAAAGATTTTTGGGAGATCGCAAAGGACGCAGACTTATTTATTGGTCACAACATTATGGAGTTTGATCTGCGTTTCATTTACAAGAGATCAATCATTCATAACATCAAACCTAGTCGCGAGCTAAACTTCGCCAGATACCGCAACAATCCAATCTACGACACGATGAAAGAGTGGGAGAAGTGGGGCGCGATCGGTACAAGCTTGCACAAGCTCAGCATCTGCCTTGGTGTCACTTCGCCAAAAGAAGCGGGGATAGATGGCTCGAAGGTTTACGATTTCTATCTCGACGGCAAGGCTGAAGAAATCTACAAATACTGCAAACGTGACGTCGAGGCTACTCGGTCTGTCTACGAGCGCATGACATTCATGACTAAGTAGTGTGTTCTGCTTTGTCATTGCGAGTGTGTTTGCGAAGCAATCTATCATTATAATCTAAGGATTGCCGCGCCTTTCGCTTCACTCAATGACTCGCAATGACAGCGAAAAGATATTCTAACGAGATAGACTGTGTAGCGAGCGGTGACAAAATCAAATCAGTACATTTTTTATCGAAATAGTTAGTGCTATAATATAGATATGAAAAATATATTCGCATTTATCTCTGGTCTACTGTTCCTTGTTTTTGCCATAGTCTTTTTCGCATTCCTAAACATCAAATTTTCTTTCCTAGAGCCACAAAAAGTAAAAGACCTCTTCGCTGAGACAAATACAAATAATATCGTTTCTTCCTACATTCAGGAGTCGGTCTCCAGCGCTAGCCAGATAGATTTTTCAGAGGGTAATAATCTTGAAGTGTTCAATAAGGCCTTCGATAAGCAATCGGTGAATAAGTTCATCGGTACTACAGTCGACAAATTCTTTGTAGCATTTCATGATCCACAGGATAAAAATCTGAAATTCGATGTGAAATATGACATCGTAGGCGAAAATTTGCCTGTCCAGCTCGCTTTTGTAAAGAAGGTAAATTTAAATGAAAATAACACTTTTTTCGCACTTATTTTTATTAATAAACTGCTCATATATATCGGCATAGCCGCTCTTCTTGCTCTGATGGGTGTTTTCTTCCTTGGCGGGAAGAGCGTATCCTCACACTTCCTCTGGGCAAGTAGCTACATATTCGTACTCGTTCTACTGCTCGGTGGGATTGTTCTCGCCGCATATAAAATATTGCCAAATCACTATTCAAATATCATAGAAAGTATGAAATTTGTTCAGGATGTGAAGTTGCTAGTCGGGATGAAAAAAATCGTTTCTCAATTCGTCACAAATCAATTCTCTTTCTACTATATCGAAATCGGCGGACTTCTAGTGCTCGGAATCGCCTCTAGATTCTTCGGTGGACTATTCTCACGCGAAGATCATGAAAAACTAGATGATGATAATGGCGATCCTCGCGGCTATTTCCCACCAACAAAGAAAAAATAGATAACAATCAGATTTGTGTCGATCTGCTAACGTATCCATACAAAGTTATCTAACATATTTCTAAATAAGCAGCCACAGTTCTATATAATTTCGTATTCACGATTACATCTGTCTAATATAAATTATCGCCAAAAAACTACGACCGTAGCAAATCGGCGATAACTGTATACGTAACAGACGTCATTAAAAATTAAATGCAAAGAGGGGGTGCTATGGTTCATAATCCGAAATATTCTCAAGCTGGAATGACCTGGTGCATAGAGTCTGCACTGGGTTTGATATTTAAGGCAGTAAAGTATGCAAACAGGAAGAAATCTTGGAATACTGTGAACGATTTGTTGGCGAAGGAGTGCGATGATAGCGTCTCACGTCAGCAGATTAGCAAGATGGTCTATAGCTTGAAGAAGAATGGATATATCGATCTTAACGGTTCTGATTCTGTGCGACTTACAAATAAGGCTAAAATGAGGATTATCGATCAGATTGCCGATAGTCAGAATGTTGATTGTAAGTATCGCCTGGTTTCCTTTGACATTCCAGAGCTAATGAGAGAGAACAGGAATCATTTTCGGAATTCCATTAAGCGGATGGGCTTCAAACAGATTCAGGAGAGTCTTTGGGTTGTAGACAGAAATGTTGGTGAATACGTCGAAATTTCGGCAAAAGAGTATGGAGTTTCCGAATACGTTGCATATTTCGTGTCAGAAGCGTCGAATGTAGATCATCATATTTCAAACGTCCTTTCGGGAAAACCGAAGGTTAAGGATTAAAATTGAGCGTAAATTATCGCCAAAAAACTACGACCGTAGCAAATCGGCGATAATTGATAAAAAAGAAGAGTTGGAATTTGGGGTTGAGCAGGTATAATTGCTAGAAGGTATCTGAAGAATTGTATAAAGAGAATACTGAGATGGATTGGGAAGATAGCAAAAAAGAGAGCCAGTCAGCTCTCTTTTTTGTAGTACAAAGGCTATTTCATTATCTTCAGCAGTGTTTCTTTGAGGGCATCTTTCATATTTAGTTCTTTGACCTCGTCTCTTGTGACCCAGCGGAGCTCCTTGTGCTCGGTGCTTATTCGCATATTACTGAGGTCGGCATCGCATTCGTAAATGATTATAATATATTGGAATTTTCTGATATCGTTGCTAAATTTGTGTTCGTAGATGTCGACTATCTGACCTCTTTTTGCATTTTTCACTCCCAGTTCTTCCTTCATCT
>Ga0194056_10000932_pt1 | contig 16031 bp, 8 predicted proteins | sample SepL4413m_MetaG_FD_155458 | JGI IMG/M metagenome (GOLD analysis project Ga0194056, IMG submission 155458) | Anoxic zone freshwater microbial communities from boreal shield lake in IISD Experimental Lakes Area, Ontario, Canada - Sep2016-L442-13m | ecosystem: Environmental > Aquatic > Freshwater >... | reverse complement strand
CTTGCGGACGCTGACCTAGTCGCTTACCCAACAGCGATTGGTTCCGAGCCAGACCACCCAAGTTTTGACACAGAGCCGCTCTGGCAGAAGGTGATCGTCGGTAACGCGATCGCTAACGGCCTGTTTGTCGTTGCAGTCAATCGAACAGGCCGCGAGGGCACGCTCAGCTTCTATGGCTCGTCATTTATCTGCGACCCGTACGGCCGGGTTCTCTGCCAGGCGCCGCGCGATCAATCGGCAGTTCTCGTCGCAGAGCTTGATCTAGCCCAGCGCCGTGACTGGCTCGAGCTTTTCCCGTTTCTCAGGACGCGTAGGCCAGACGCCTATCAAGGGCTTGCTCGGTAGCTTGGCGCCATTGATCTCAGCTGGTTTGCTTGGTCTCACCGTCTATGCGCTGTTATTCATCTAGTTGGCGATTGGCCCAAGAAGCCTGGCGTGTACGATCGGGCGATGCTAAGAACCCGCCGCAGCGCCGCTATTGCGGCGATCACAGTCATTGCAAGTTTTACGTTGGCCGCCAGCGCTAGTGCGGGGGTCGGAGGCACTGTTACTGGAACAGTCATAAGCCACTCCAAGAAGGTCGGCGGGGTTACGGTTGCTGTCTACGGCACTAACTTCGGTAGTACGACGACATTGGGGTCCGCGGTCACCGCCTCAGACGGCAGCTTTACGATCAGCTACCCGGTTCCGGCTAGCGGCCTTGTCTACGCGATGACCGGGGAGGCTTCGGGGCGGCGTCGGATGATGGCAGTGATTGGCTCGCCCGCATTTAGCAGCCCTACGGTCCGGAAGACGAACAATGCCCGGTGTGCGATGACGTGTGGCGGTGGCACGGGCGCTATGTTGAAGACGACGCTTACAATCAATGAACTTACGACCGTAGCCTCGGCTTACGGGTTGGCGCAGTACTTCCACGGTAATTTGGTTTATGGCCCAGAGCCAGGCCTCAGTAATGCCGGTGCGACAGTCTCAAACCTTGCTGATCAGGAGACCGGACGCGTTTCGTCACTGATTGCGAGCAGTCCGAATGGCAGCGCAACGGCAACCTTGCCGACCTTCATCACGCTCGCAAACATCGTGCTGTCATGCACGCAGGGAAGCTCGGCGACCTGTCTGCGGCTTCTGCAAGCTGCAAAGGTGCCCGGCCATAGTCAGCCGACTAATACGGTTACCGCGATCGCTGGGCTCGCGCGCAACGCCACCACGAATCCGACCGGACTGTTCCGGCTCGCCGCAACTAAGGGCAGTTATCCGAATGGGCTTCGTAAGGCACCGGCTAGCTGGTTGATCGGTCTTGTCTATACCGCTGGAGGATTCGACGCCCCCGGCTTCATAAGCTTTGATTCCTTCGGTCGCTCGTGGAGCGGGAATAACTTCGCTCCACCCGGCGGTAGCGGTGTTGGTTCCGCTGTAACGGTATTGAGTCCTACTGGAGTGCCAACCGCTGGAAGTCCAATCGTTGGAGGTGGAATCCAAGGGATTGGTTGGGGCACGAAGGTCAGCCGTGATGGTCTTGTCTGGCTTGCCAATTTCGGTGGTAATACGATCTCCATTCTTGGACTCGACGGCAGCATCCAATCGCCACCGGAAGGGCTTGCTAACGGCGGACGTCTCGGACTCTCGAAGCCGCAGGGAATCGATGTATCGCCGAGTAACAACGATGTCTGGATCGCGAACTTCGGCAATGACTCTCTGACGCGCTATCGCAACGGTGATCCAACGAAGGACGAGTCGTTCGGCGGCGCGAATAGCGGAATCGTTAAGCCGTTCTCAGTTGTAATTGACAACGATGGTTCGGTCTGGGTTGGTAACGGATCAGACAGCGCTAAGTCAGGCTCAATCGCAAAGCTGACTCCAGATGGGCAGCACGTCGCAGGCTCGCCGTTCACATCGGTTGGCGTCCGTTCACCTGAGGGAATGGCACTCGACTCGGCCGGCAACCTTTGGGTATCGGACCTGCTCTCCGGAGCTGTTGTTCAGCTGAAGCCAAACGGTCGCCCTGCGGTCGGATCACCGTTCAGGCAGAAGGCGCTCACCGGCACATGGGGAATTGCCGTTGACGGTAAGGATCGGGTCTGGGTTGGTGGCTTCCTTAACCCAAGCATCATCGAGCTCTGCGGTAATGCGACGGTGAATTGCCCACCTGGCAAGAAGCCTGGAGACCTGATCAGCCCAGCGAATGGCTTTACAAGCGCCGGTATCCAACACACAACCGGCGTGGCAATTGATCCATCCGGCAATGTCTGGTCTGCGAACAATTGGAGTACCGGGTCGCCACTCAGCTCATTTGTTGGCGGCAATGGTCTCTACGAGATCATCGGCGCCGCTGCGCCGGTTGCGACGCCAATGAGTGGTAGGCCAACGCCACCATTACTCCCCTGAGGATCAGCAGTCTTTAGCTCCGGACCCCTTCGTTACGAGTGAAGTGGTCGACCAACTGAGCTCCGTCGGCAAAAGCCGGCTACCTAGCGAGAGGTAACCGACTAATGGATCGTGCATTGGCTGTCAGTTACGGGCTTCGATCCGCTTCGAAACTGTATGACCCCAGGCAAGGGCCCGTTTCTCAAGCAGGTACCAGCTGAGCGCGGCAATAACCAGCGTCGCTGCGTATGCCGCGACCAATTCGGGCCCAAACCACTGCACCTTCAAATCCTCAAATGACCCGGAGCATCTACCGATCCAAGGCCCTGCGAGGTGGCGAACCACCCACACCTGCCAGAGGTAGGGGCCGTAGGAAACAGTCCCGATCCAGACGACGGCTTTGGAGCCAGTGGTTGTTTCAGATCACAGGGGGTCGTCAACTACATGGGCGTCCCAATGCCGGCTCTGGCCTACTTCGAGCGCTTCGCAAACTGACTTACCGCGATCCTCTGTAACCTCGGGTACCGCAAACACCAACGCGATCTTCCAATGCAGCCTGCGGGGCATCGCCATCCACATCAAAGGACCAGCCCATGCCCGAGAATCAGCCTGTCTATTTCCTTGGCCATTTCACGATCAATGACCGTGACGAGTACAGAAAATACGAAAAGGGCTTCTTCCCACTCTTCGGCGGCACGGAGGGAACCTTCATGGCGCTTGACGACGACGGGACAGTTCTGGAGGGAAGTCGTCCAATGGGGCGCACCGTCCTGCTCAACTTCCCAAACAAGGAGTCGGTCCTTGATTACTGGGAGTCAGATGACTACGAGTCAATCGCCAAGCATCGCCGCGCAGGGACTACGACTCAGGCCATTTGTCTGATTTCAGGAGCAGAGGGATCAACCGCACCTGAGCCATGCACTGACGGCAAGGCCGTTCGGTTCATCGCGCACTTCACAATTGACGACCCTGAGGCCTATCGCGTCTATGAGAAGGGTTTTTTTCCGATCCTCAAGGAGCACGGCGGGCGCTTTGTGGCTTACGACGATGCGCCACACATGCTCGAGGGTGAGCGTGCCGAAGGCCGCACAGTTCTGATCGAGTTTGACTCCGAAGATGCCCTCACAGGCTGGTGGGAATCACCTGAGTACCGAGAGCTCGTAGCTCACCGGCATGCAAGCACGACGACCCACTGTGTCTTCTACATGCAGATGATGAGGGTGGTCGTCGAAGACTGAGCTGGGAAGGTCGAGCGTCTCGCTGGGATCGCGACTTCGCTGGAGAGAACTCCGGCGGCGGTCGACGAGGCAAGAGCGTTGCTCGGGCTCTAGCTCCAGATCACGCTGGTTCCAGCCCCGGCGTTGGAGGCGAGTCAAGCTGACGAGCGGATTCGAACCGCTGACCCCTTCATTACGAGTGAAGGGGTGGCGCGTTCAGTACAGCCGTCTTGTCAGATCCACTCCCCTCATCAGGCCATGGAGGATGTAGGCAAGCGACGGAGGGAGTCTGGATTGACCTCAAACGAAGAAGAGGCGGCGGGGCACTTGTATGCCCCGTCAGAGTGGATCGTGGAAATTCCTTTTGACTCATCCGAGTGGATGCGCAGAGGCGAAATCACCTATGGAGGTGAGCCGATGGAGGACTTGCTCCCACATATTGCGGGTTAATTGACTGGAAGCTAGGCGGCAGGACAACGGCCAAGAGCCTGCGAGTCATAGGGGACACCGGTTCCGCAACGCCCCTTGCTGGTCCGCATGACGCAAGAGTATTGGCGTTTGCCACCGTGGAGCTGGTCCTGCCCTGTGGATTAGCCGGTTTTGCCGAGTCGGTACCAGGTTGACCAGGTGCCGAGTTTGTTCTGTATGCGGATCCAGTTGGGGGTGAAGGTTTTGCTGAGGCTGTAGCGAACGGTTGTTGCGTATTTGAGGATTCCCATCTGGGCTGATGGGGTGGATGGGATGTTGTCTGAGTCGGCGGGTTTGGTGGTGCCTCCCCAGATTTGAACTGTGAGGAGTTGGCAGGCTGCTCGTGACGTTCCTACTGATGCGCGTGGCTTGACCCAGTAGTGGCCGTGGCCAAGGTCGCTGAAGATTGGGTTGGTGATGGTTGCTTTGGGGCATCCGCCCGTGACCGTCCATGAGGTGGTGGCCGCCGGGCTGGTCTTGCCAGCTTGGTTGGTTGCTTTGACGCTGAAGCTGTGTGCTCCGGAGGCAAGGCCCGTGCGAACGGCTGGGCTTGTGCAAGCGCTGTAGGTGCCAGCGTCAACTGAGCAGGTGAATGTGGCATTGGCCTCAGCCGTCCAACTGATGTTCTGTGAGGCGAGTGGGGTTGTTGAGGCTGGTTTGCCCGAGAGTGCGGGCGCTGCTGGGGCTGTGGTGCGAACAGTCCAGGCTGAGCTTGTGCCAGTACTGCTCACATTTCCGCCAGCGTCTGTCTGGCGAACTGAAACGGTGTGTGCCCCGTCGGCAAGAGAGGACACAGCGTAGGAGCCACTGGTACCCGTAACAGTGCTGGTGCAAGCAGTCCAGCTGCCGCTGTCAAGTCGGCAGTCAACACTGCCGCCGGCGACAGCTTCCCCAATGGTGAAGCCAACTGTTGCGCTCGTAGAGCTTGAGGGACTCGCTGGAACACCAGTGAACGGACCGGGCGTTGCGGGTGCAATCACGTCGACCATGGTCAGTTGCCCGAAGCTGTTGTCTCCCCAGCAGAGGGTCTCTCCAGTGCTCGTCAGGCCACACGAGTGAGCCCCGCCGGCACTGACCGAGACCCACGTCGCACCAGCAGACAGGGTTGGGACCGTTGTTCGCCCGCTTGTGCTCAACCCCCAGCAACGGGCCTGGCCCGTGCTCGTCAGACCACATGAATGGGAAATGCCAGCACTTATCGAAGTCCAAGTTGCCCCAGCCGGCAAAGTAGGAACAGCCGTTTGAGCATCGCTGTTATCCCCCCAACAAAGGGCCTGACCCGTGCTCGTCACACCACACGAACTCATGTAACCGGCACTTATCGAAGTCCAAGTCGCCGCACCAGACAAAGCGGGCACGATTCGCTGCCCCTTGTCATTACTTCCCCAGCAAAGAGCCTGACCACGGCTCGTCAGACCACAAGAGTGAGCCCCGCCCGCACTGATCGAACCCCAAGTGGATCCATTAGGCAATGTTGGGACGGTCGTCTTCCCTTTACTGCTATCCCCCCAGCAGACGGCCTCTCCGCTGCTGGTCAGACCACATGAATGGTCGAGGCCAGCACTGATCGAACCCCAAGTTGCGCCAGCAGACAAGGTTGGCAGGGTCGTCTGAGCGTTGCTGTTATTTCCCCAGCAATGACCCTGACCAGTGTTCGTCACACCACATGAATGGGCGTAACCGGCGCTGAACAAAGTCCAAGTGGCCCCGGCAGACAAGGTGGGCACCGTCGTCTGAGAATTGCTGCTGCTTCCCCAACAACGACCCTGGCCTGCGCGATTAAGCCCACAGGAATGAGCGCCTCCGCTACTGATCGAAGACCACCCAGAAGTTCCAACCGTCCAGGGATCAGTTGTGCCGGCATCTCCAACATTCCCGGCAGCATCAATCTGACGAACTGAAAGCGTGTGCGAACCACTCACAAGGCCCTCGACTCGCACGACACCACTCACGCCCCAACATGGCCTCCAGAGACCACTGTCAAGGCGACACTGAATACTGCCGCCTTCCACTGGCTCGCTGAGCGTGAAGCCAATCAATGCCACCGACGAACCCGATGGGCTGGAAGGAACACCCGTAAATGAACCAGGCGCAGCGGGGGCTGTGGCGTCAACAGTCCACGAACTGGTTGTGGCGACATCGCTCACATTGCCAGCAGCATCTGTCTGGCGGACCGAAACAGAATGCGAGTCAGGTAAGAGGAGTGGCAAAGCGTACGAGCCAGTCGTTCCAGTCACACCACTCGTGCAATCAGTCCACGAACCGCTGTCAAGTCGGCACTCAACACTGCCACCCGCCACCGGCTCGCTGAGTGTGAAGCTGATCGTCGCAACCGGTGAGTTAGTCCGGCTGGACGGCACACCGGTAAATGATGCAGGCGCGGTAGGAGCAATCGTGTCGAGCTTAGTCCCCTGCCCGTAGCTGTTATCTCCCCAACAAATGGCCTCGCCAGTGCTCGTCAGGCCGCACGAATGAGCGCCACCGGCACTGACTGAAACCCAAGTCGCCCCACCAGACAAAGTAGGGACGGTCGTCCGTCCATTAGTGCTCAACCCCCAGCAGAGGACCTGACCCGTGCTCGTCAGACCACACGAATGGGCATATCCGGCACTGACCGAAACCCAAGTCGCCCCAGTCGGCAAAGTAGGCACAGTCGTCCGCCCATTGCTCGCATTCCCCCAGCAAAGGGCTTCGCCAGTGCTCGCCAAGGCACACCAGTGGGTGCCACCGGCACTGATCGAAGTCCAAGTGCCACCTTCAGGCCCCGGCTGGGACCACGTAGACGACGGTCCCTCGCAGAGGGCATAGTGCCCGAGCGGAGCCTCATTCCCAACCAGAAAACATGTCTGATGCCCACCGGAACTTACAGAGAAAGTGTTCCTCAAAGAGGGCCAACGGGGGTTTGTGGCGCTGTAGCCGGCATCCCCCCAGCAGAGTCCCTTGCCAGTGCTCGTCTGACCACACGATTGGGCGTTGCCGGCACTCACCGAAGTCCAAGTGAAACCGGCAGGCACCTGCTGGTCAATCGATTCGGTGGGCACAACCGTCTGCCCGTTGTCGTTATTTCCCCAGCAGAGGACCTGACCATTAGTTGTCAGGCCACACGAATGGGTGTAACCGGCACTAATCGAAACCCAAGTGGCACCAGCCGACAAAGTAGGCAGAGTAGTTCGCGCATTGTTGCTCGTTCCCCAACAACGACCCTGACCCGTGAGGGTAACTCCACACGTATGAGCTGCGCCTGCACTGATTGAAGACCAGCCGGAAGTTCCTACGGTCCACGAATGTGACTTGCCCACGCTTTCATTCCCAGCAGCATCAATCTGACTGACTGACACGGTGTGCAAACCACTGAAAAGACCCTCGACCCTGAACACGCCGCTCAACTCCCTCACGCTCGAGCACGGCCTCCAGGGAAGCTCATCAAGGCGGCACTTGACACTGACGCCAAGCTCACCAAGTGTGAATCCGATGGTTGCAGCAGAAGAGCTTGACGGGTTGGAGGGAACACCGGTAAAGGAATCTGGTGCGGTAGGCGGTGTGCCGTCAATTGTCCATGAATCAGTCGTGGCGACATCGCTCACATTGCCAGCAGCATCTGTCTGACGGACGGAAACATTGTGCGTGCCAGGTAGGAGGAGGGGAAGAGCGTAAGCGCCGATCTTTCCTGAAACATCACTCGTGCAATCTGTCCACTCTCCGTCAAGCGCACACTCAACAATGCCACCTGCCACTCCCTCATCCACGGTGAAGTGAATCGTTGCACTGGAAGAGTTAGTCGGGCTGGACGGAATGCCGGAAAGACCACTAGGTGCAGAAGGCTCTGTGATGTCAGCACTCCACGGAGTGCTAGTCACATTCGTCTGCCCGCTGTTGTTATTTCCCCAGCAACGGGCCTGGCCAGTGGTCGTCACACCACACGTGTTATCTGAACGGACACTGATCGAAACCCAAGTGGAACCGTCACGCATGATGGGCACATTCGTCTGCCCGCTGTCGTTATTTCCCCAGCAACGGGCTTGACCAGCGCTCGTCAGACCACACGAATGATTCCTACCGGGACTGATTGACACCCAAGTGGAACCAGCAGGCAAGGCGGGCACATTATTGCGACGTCCAACGTCGCCCGGATGCCAATCGCCTATAGAACCCCAACAACTTGCCTGGCCAGCGCTGGTAACACCACACGTATTTTTGTTTCCGGCCTTGATTGAGGTCCAGGTGACACCTTCGGGTAAGTCGGGCACAGCCAGAGCGCCGTTATCGTCGTATCCCCAGCAGAGCGCTTGGCCCGTGGTCGTCAGACCACACGAATGGGTGTAACCGGCGCTGACCGAAGTCCACGTCGAACCTTCGGCGGGCAAGGAGGGCGCAGATGCCATTGCCCTGTTGTTATTGCCCCAGCAGCGCGCCTCTCCAAGGCTCGTCATGCCGCACGAATGCGTGCTACCAGCGCTGATCGAAACCCAAGTGGAACCAGCAGACAAGGTGGGCACTTCCGTCTGTCCGTAGTCGTTAACTCCCCAGCAACGGCCCTGACCAGTGCTCGTCACACCGCACGAATGGGTGTCACCGGAACTGATTGAATCCCAGGTGACACCAGCCGACAAGGTGGGAACAGTTGCCTGTCCGTTGTCGTTATTTCCCCAGCAGAGGGCTTGACCAGTGCGCCCCACGCCACACGCGTACGACTGGCCGGTACTGATCGAAGACCAGCCGGAAGTTCCTACGGTCCACGACTCTGATGTACCCACGCTTTCGTTCCCGGCAGCATCAATTTGACGAACTGACACGGTGTGGGAACCGCTGAGAAGACCCTCGGCCTTGAACGCACCATTCAAGTCCCTTACGCCCGAACACGGTCTCCAGGGACCGTCATCAAGACGACACGTCACACTGCCGCCAGCAATTGCTTCTCCAAGTGTGAACCCGATCGTCGCAACCGAAGGGTTCAAGGGGCTGGAGGGAACACCGATAAAGGAGGCTGGCGCCGCAGGGGGTGTGGCGTCAACAGTCCATGAATCGGTAGTGCTGGGGTTGCTCATATTTCCAGCAGCATCTGTCTGACGGACTGACAACCTGTGTAGACCATCGGACAGAGAGGACAACGCGTGTGAGCCAGTCGTGCCTGTCACATCATTTGAGCAGTCGGTCCAGGGATCGCTGTCGAGGCGGCATTCGACACTCCCGCCGGCAACTGTTTCACCAAGCGTGAAGTCAATTGTCGCGCTGGTTGAGTTGGTCAGGCTGGGCGGAACACCGTTAAACGAATCAGGGGCTGCCGGCGCAAAAGGGTCCGGCACACTCGTTACAAAGTCCCGGTTCTCTCCCCAGCACAGTCCCGCGCCAGTGCTGGTCACACCGCACGAACGGCCGTATCCGGCACTGACCGAAACCCAAGTCGCCCCAGCCGCCAAAGTAGGCACAGTCGTCCGCCCCCATGAATTATTCCCCCAGCAGAGGGCTTCGCCAGTGCTAGTTACGCCACACGAATGGAGATAACCGGCACTGATTGAAACCCAGGTGGAACCAAAGGGCAAGGTGGGCACAGTTGTCGCTCCGAAGGCGCCTTCCCCCCAGCAGAGGACCTGACCATTAGTTGTCAGGCCACACGAATGGGTGTGACCGGCGCTGATCGAAACCCAAGTGGAACCAGCAGACAAGGTGGGCACCTCCGTCTGTCCGTAGTCGTTAGCTCCCCAGCAAACTCCATATCCCGTATTCGTCACACCACACGAATGGATACCCCCAGCACTGACGACAGACCAAGTCCAATCACTACGCATGATGGGTATATCCGTCTCCCCGAAGTCGTTAAGCCCCCAGCAGAGGACCTGACCCGTGCTCGTCAGACCGCACGAATGGGCATATCCGGCACTGACCGAAACCCAAGTCGCCCCAGTCGGCAAAGTAGGCACAGTCGTCCGCCCCTTGCCCGTATTCCCCCAGCAAAGGGCTTCGCCAGTGCTCGTCAGGCCACACGCATGCTGGGCACCTGAGCTGATCGAAGTCCAAGTAACACCTTCGGGAAAGTAGGGAACAGTCGCGTCTCCGAAGAAGTTGGGTCCCCAGCAAAGCCCAAAGCCAGTGTTGGTGACGCCACACGCAGAGTATTCGCCGGAACTGATCGAAGTCCAACCGGTCGCCCCAAATCCAACCGCCCATGAATCCGTCGTGCTGGGATCGCTTACGTTTCCAGCGGCGTCTGTCTGGCGGACTCCGAATGTGTGCGAACCATAGGGTGGAAAGGGCACGGAGGAGGAGCCACTTGTGCCCGTCACGCCACTGGTGCAATCAGTCCAGGAACCGCTGTCAAGGCGGCATTCAACACTGCCACCAGCAATTGCTTCCCCAAGTGTGAAGCCAATGGTTGCGTGCGTTGCCTTAGTCCAGTTGGATGGAACGCCCGTGAATGAGGCAGGAGAGGCGGGGGCTGCAGTGTCAACAGTCCATGAATCAGTTGTGCCTACATCGCTCACATTTCCAGCAGCGTCCGTCTGGCGGACTCCGAATGTGTGCGAACCATAGGGTGGAAAGGGCACGGAGGAGGAGCCACTTGTGCCAGTCACATCACTGGTGCAGTCAGTCCAAGAACCGCTGTCAAGCTGGCACTGGACGCTGCCACCAGCAATTGCTTCTCCAAGTGTGAAGCCAATGGTTGCAGTGGTTGAGTTGGTTCTGGTGGGAACGCCGGTGAATGAGTCTGGCGTGGCAGGAGCTGTTGTGTCAACAGTCCATGCGTTAGTGCCGGGATCGCTCACGTTTCCAGCAGCATCTGTCTGACTTACTGAAACCGTGTGTGAACCTTGGGAGAGAGAGCTCACGGAGTAGGAGCCACTTGTGCCCGTCACGCCACTGGTGCAATCAGTCCACGCTCCGTCAAGCGCACACTCAACACTGCCTCCAGCCACTGTTTCTCCAAGAGCGAAGCCAAGCGTTGCACTCGTTGAGTTTGTCCAACTGGGAGGAACCCCTGTAAAGGAGGTAGGTGAAGTCGGCGCGATCATGTCCGGTACGGCTAGCTGCCCGAAGCTGTTATCGCCCCAGCAGAGGGTCTCGTGAGTGCTTGTCAGACCACACGAATGGAGATCACCGGCACTGATAGATGCCCAGGTGGCACCAGCAGGCAAGGTGGGCACAGTCGTCTGTCCATTTGGGTTGTACCCCCAGCAGCGTCCCAGGCCCGTGCTGGTCACACCGCATGAATGGATGTGACCGGCACTGATCGACACCCAAGTCGCGCCACCAGACAAGGCAGGGACAACTGTCCGCCCACTGGTGCTATTTCCCCAGCAGAGTGCCTGACCAGTGCTCGTGAGGCCACACGAATGCTGATTGCCGGCAGTGATCGAAACCCAGGTCTCCCCAGCAGTCAATGTGGGCACAGTCGTCTCCCCACTTGTGTTGGAGCCCCAGCAAAGGCCCTGACCGGTGCTTGTCACTCCACATGAATGACCGGCGCCGCCACTGATCAAAACCCAAGTCGCACCCCCAGACAAGGTGGGCAAAGCAGTATCTCCAGTTTTGTACAACCCCCAGCAAAGAGCTGCGCCAGTGCTGGTCAGGCCACACGAATGGACGTAACCGGCACTGATTGAAACCCAAGTGGCACCACCAGTCAAGCTCGGCACAGTCGCGTCCCCATACTGGTTATGCCCCCAGCAAAGGGCTTCTCCAGTACTAGTTACGCCACACGAATGAGAGCGGCCAGCACTGATCGAAACCCAAGTAGCACCATCAGACAAGGTGGGCACAGTTGCTTGCCCGTAATCGTTATTTCCCCAACAACGACCCTTACCACCGTTCGCCAGACCACAAGAATGGTCGTAGCCGGCACTGATCGAAGTCCAACCGGCTAATCCAGAAGCAGTCGCGGTTCCAGTGAAGCCTGTTAAGGCCAAGACAACAAGTACTGGCAAGACTGCCAGTCGCGCCTTCTTGCGACCACGCCTTGGGCTCGCAGCACGAGTGGTTGAACGCCTTAGTCCAGCTTTCATGGACGACAACTCTCTCTCTGATCCTGACGGCTGACTGCTAGAAGGCAATCTACTAGGCAGGGGAGGCTAGCAGTCTCCTACGAGGGGCGCAACCACAAACCAATCGGGACTATTCAGCTGTAACCCACTTGCACCAAAGATCCCACAAGCGGGTTCAGACAGCTCCAAAAAACGAGTTCCAGCTACTTGACCTTGAACCAAGCTGACCAGTTGCCAGCCAGGTCAGCGACCCTCACCCAACGAACGCTGACCCCTTCATTACGAGTGAAGTGGCTGGCGGAGGAGGGGACGTTAGCTCTGCTGATGAACTAGTCGGTTGGCTCGGTATGTGCGCGCTGCCCACTGGCCGCCTGGCATTGCGGCTACTCGGTCGGTGAATGGGCGAAGCGATGTTGGCAAGGAGGGGAGCCGCGCTGGGATTGCATCGAGACATACGAGCGGGGCAAGGAATGACGCAGCTGTCAGGTCCGCGACGGTGAAACTTTCACCTACAAGGAACTCCCTCTGGTCCGTGATCACTCGGATCTGCTCAACCTGGCTGAGAACGGTTTCTGCTGGAGATTCGTCGGATCGGGGTGGGACATCGAATGTCGTCCGCATCATCGGTGCGAAAGCCGGTTGCAGCACTCTTAGCGCTCGTTCGCGCCCGGATCCTCCCCCGACAGCGAGGAACTTTGCTGTTAGGTCAGCGTCTTCAAGTAGTTGCTGGTAGACGAGTCTGCGAACCGCGGGAGCGAGTATCTCGTCGAACTGCTCCTGCAACTCCAGGGCGCGCGCACGCTCGATTGGGTCGTCAGGAATCAGTGGCCGCCGCGGCCAACGCTGATCGAGTGCCGCGATGATGTCGCTCGAGTCGGAAAAAATCTCGTCTCCTATTTGCAGGATCGGGAAGGTCTCTGTGTCAGCAAGCCGTTTGGCCACCGCGACGTGGACTCCCGGCACCGTCGCCCGGCGCGTGTGAGGGATTCGCTTCCAGTCGAGTGCCCAACGGGCCTTCTCGTTGTAGTGCGACATTGCAAGATGCCATAGGACAGGGCGTGACTTGTTTCGATTAGCCTCCATCTCAGGCTGCACCGGGAACAACCTGGTGATCGTTGTTTATGTGAGGCTCCCAAGCAAGTTTGCGATCTGTTGCTTTCGCTGGTCTGGTGAGAGTGCGCTGCTTGCGAGGAAGAGTCCTTCGAGCGTCATTCCCTCTATCAGTGTGAGCACTGCGGCTGAGTTGCCATGCGATGTGGCGATGCCCAAGTCGGTTAGAAGTTCGTTCATCAGAGTGATGAAGCCGGCTCTTACAGTCGCGAGCCTCTCGCTCAGTTCGGGTCTGCGCCGAATTTCGAGGAATATCTCATAGCGGGCGAGAGAGAGTTCAGCATGGTCAGGTGAGGTCAAGTGGTTGACCATCGCTGCGATCAGCGTTGCTGCCTCAGGGATCGTGACGCGGCCCTCAGGTACGGCATTCTCAACTGCACTGAGAAGTTCAAGTTCGCGCTCAACTTGGCGCTCTACTACCGCCAACAGAAGTGCCTCACGTGTGCGATAGACATTGCTTGTTGAACCCTCGCTGAGTTCCGCGGCCGCGTCAACTGCTCGATGGGTGAGCCCCCTAGCGCCGCGCTCTGCCAGAACGGTGATTGCTGCGTCGGTGACGAGATCACGTCGCGACGGCGTGCTGTCTAAGCCTGCTTTCTTAGCCGCTTTGTTAGGTGGCATTGAGCTTCACTCTAGGCATCGGCGCGGGCGGCTTGATGCTTTTCTTGACTACGGCCGTTCCCACTACCAAACCAGCTGGGCTTCGCGAATGACGGCCTAGCCGACCCGAATGTCGCGACAATCGTCTGCGGTCTTGTTGGTGATCACGACCGCCATGTTCAGCACAGCGTGATGGCCCATGTCTGGCTTAACGAGGGATCGGGAACCGTATTGCGCAGCCATTCCTGGCTTGGAGCGGTCTTACGCCCTGACCTGCCTGGCCTTGCTGGCGACATGCTCGGTCGGCTAGTTAATCGCCGCATTGTTCGCCAAATTGCTCTCCCTGATGGGGTGCCTCAGGCACTGTCACAGCACTGCGCGGAGGAGTACGCCAACCTCGCCGCATTGCTACCCGAGCTCTATGGCCGGTTTGCGACCGGCTGATTACTGACCCTCCGGTGACGGCGATCGCGGCGGTCAGCCTTCGATCTGGACCCTGACCAACTCCGGCTCACGCGCCTTGAAGTAGTCAACAAACTGCTGCTGGCTGAACGGTAGCTTCTCACAGCTGCGGCGAATGAACGACAGCTCGGTGATCGTGTCCGTAAATGGGTTTGGGGAGATCCGGAAATGGCGTGCTGCAACTGGCTGAAGTGTGAAGTCGCCGACCGTCAGAGGTTCATCCGTCGGATTGTCAACCTCACCAAAGCAGATAGCCAGAGAAAGCCGATCGCACCACTGCAGCCGGTGGTAGTCGGCCCAACGCTGATCATCATCAACACCAAGCTCTGCTGCCCAGCGCCCGTTGGAAGCCTCCTGTTCGGTAACGAAGGCGTCAACCTCGGCTTGGGCCTTTGCCGCCCCTGCCATGACGAGATCCGGGTCAGTCCCATAGCGGTGCTGGTAGATGCCGGCACCGTGCATTGAGACGAGCAGGCCAGCGTATGGGTCCTCCTCGCTAATTGCCGCGATTCCGGCACGGTAGAAAGCTAAGTGCGAGCGGATGTCGACATCAAAGACAGCGATGGGTCGCCCGGAATCGTCGACCTGTGGCGAGCATTCCCAAACGGCCCAGCCGTCGTCATGGCGTCGAGCAGCCGTCACCAATGAACTGTGCTGTGGGCCCGTGTCCGCCCACTTGGCGGCGATTTCGCCAGCAAGAATCCCATGGTCTGGCTGGAGAACAAGCTTCCAGCTGTCTAGGGTTTCGCGGACGATCATCGCTTCAATTCAACTTTGAGCGACCAGTTAGCTGCCGGCAAGTGCGCCGAAGTAGACCTGCCAAGCAAGGGCGCTCTTAGCGATCAGGCTCAGCCAGATGTAAACGCGCTCCGCGAATACGGGATTCGCCCAACGTCCACGCCCGCGGTATTGAAGCCACATGTTGATGGCAAATGTGTTGAAAAGTAGGAACAGAGTCACGAAGATCACGTAGACAAAGCCAGGCGCATTTGCGCCTTTTGAGCTGGAGATAATCAGTTGGGCCGCAATCGCAATCCATGGGACTGCTCCGGCAATGCAGCCATAAATAAACGGCCGCCAGTCGATTCCCTCATGCCTGAGGTTGACCTGCTCCATTACCAATCCGAACAGAATCATTGAGGCGTTAACACCGAACAGGGCGATCAACGCAGTGATCTGGTCGATGCCGGAGAGCATTGCGATCAGTACGACCATTATTGAGGCGCTGACTGAGTACTCCAGCCAGCGGGCCGGGTTAACGCCGCAGGCGACCTGCTTCTCGTACCAACCTCGCGCCCAAGTAGCGACTGAGAAGTGGTCGATCGCGGCAAGCGCTAGGAAGGCCACAACTGCAAGGTCAATCCGGAGGTCAAAGAGGCTGTCTGGTCCTCCGTACTGCCCAGCGCCGGGCGGGCCGGTCATGTAGCTGATCACGACTGGTAGAGCGGCTGCCTTGGCGATCACGAGAATCAGAACAGCCTGTGCTGCGTGAACAGCTCCGACGGCAAGATTCAGGTTGCGGAGCTTTCCGAGAGTCGGTTGCGCAGCTGTTGCTGTTTCGTTCATGTGACTGATAGTAGGGGGAATCCACTGGAGCAAGGTGATCAGCCGCCTGCAACTTCCCCAAACCTTCACCACTTCAGTGGCGGCCACCAATAATCTCTGTGAGCAATGAGCAAACCCGGGGTAGTGCGGGTCGGAATCAATGGCTTTGGGCGGATGGGGCGGCTAGCGCTGCGCGCTTCATGGGACTGGCCTGAGATTGAGGTCGTCCACATCAACGAGATCAGTGGTGGAGCAGAGACCGCCGCGCACCTGCTCGAGTTCGACTCGGTTC
>Ga0194056_10000930_pt1 | contig 16057 bp, 17 predicted proteins | sample SepL4413m_MetaG_FD_155458 | JGI IMG/M metagenome (GOLD analysis project Ga0194056, IMG submission 155458) | Anoxic zone freshwater microbial communities from boreal shield lake in IISD Experimental Lakes Area, Ontario, Canada - Sep2016-L442-13m | ecosystem: Environmental > Aquatic > Freshwater... | reverse complement strand
GTAATAGCTCGTCCTCCCCAAGGATGACAAAATTAGAACGGTCGGGACGACAAAATAGTAAAGGCCGAGGAATAATAATTTAGTTTTATTTCGTCTTAAACATCTCTCCGTGACCGGGGATTACGTAGTCAGCTAGTTCTAGTATTTTTGCTCTCTCGGCAGCCAAAACATCATTGTTTTCGGCGACTTTGTCGAACTCTGGAAAGTTTTCTTGCCACCAGAGATCACCAACAATCGCGACTTTGCCAAGATCGGTTTTCACGATTAGGCTCAGAGAATCGATGCTATGGCCTGGCGTCTTTACAATCTCGATATTGTCTGAAAAGAATTTTTGTTTACGGCTTGAGATTTTGTCGCCATCCCATGCTCCCCAGTACTCAATAATTTTTGCGTTTGGGAAAATCCCGATATTCTTGAAATGATCATAGTGAGAGTGGGTGAGGAAAACAAAATTGATGTCTCCTAGGGTTAAACCATTTTTTTCGAGTGTCTTTTCAATTTCATTTTCTGTTTTTGTTGTGCCTGGATCGACGATAATGTTTTTACCATCGTCTCTGATTAGGGTGATCGTGCAGCCGATGCCACCTTCTGATTCGTGCATTAGATAGCCAGTGCTTAGTACTTTTATTTCTGTCATTTTGTTCTTTCTGATTTAAGTCTAGATTCTTATAATAGTAAATTTGAGTGCGAAGATAAAGGGGTGCCGAGTCAATGTGATTTGACAATTATTTTCTAGCAGTCTTTACTAGAGGGGAACGACCCAACGGAGGTAGCATTAATGACAGGTAATATTGAGATGATCCAATTTCAGCGCTGTGCAATAATAGTTGTGTGTGGATCCCGAGACAAGCCTGAACGGATCCTAGATTTACTCTTTGAGACCGGCGATCTCGCTGGTCATCACTCGCATGGTGCGACTGTTGTGGCACTTGACCACTCCCGGCATGATATCTGCACACTCGCGCAAATTCAAGAAATTGCTCATGAGCATCTTACCAATTGTAAAATTGGTAAGATCTGGCTTGCTGTTGTAAACGGCAGCCGAGATATCTTGGAGCCGAATGGTCGCCTCACTCCAATTTCTGGTTTAGCGCCAGAACTGATCTGCCTTTATTCAAAGGAGCAACGCCCTTTGCTAAAGACATGAGAAAACTATTTCTCAAACATTATTACGATGTCGCGTTGCACGGCCCCTCCACAGAAGTATTTATATTTCTGTGGAGCTTTTTGTTATTAGTCAAATTACCCCCTTGACAATACTTATTTGATAGTGTACCATTGTGTTAACACAGTGAGACGAAATCAAACTGTGATAAATTATTCTTCGAGCGGAAGCGAGAAGTTTATAAAAGTTAATTAGTTCTCGGTGAAAACCTCGAACAATAAAAAAATGAAAAGAGAATTAGAAAATACACTAATAACACCTGCGGCTAAGAAACTCTATGGAGTTTTGGCTCAGATTGATAAGCCAGAAGAGATGGCTCTCTTTTTGCGCGATTTACTGACCCTGGAAGAGATCGAAGAGGCAAGCCGAAGATTTTTGGCTGCGAAGCTGCTGAAAGAGGGCAAAAGTATTCGTGTAATCGCGAAGGAAATTGGAATTTCTACGACTACTGTGACGCGCATTAATTATTGGTTAAATCATGGAATGGGTGGATATAAGTTGGCTTTAGACAAGCTGAAGTAAATTGTCATAGCCAAAAATATCCGCCCCTTAGTAAATCCGCCACATGGTGGATTTTTTAGTATCAAATAATACAAAGGAAAAAATGAAAATGGATTTTAGCAAAATGAATGGCAAGATCATGGCCGTCGTACAGGACTATAAAACAAAAGAAGTCCTGATGGTCGGAGTGATGAATAAAAAGGCTCTAGAGAAGACTCTGGAGACAAATAAGGTAACCTTCTGGTCGCGAACAAGGCGAAAGCTTTGGACCAAGGGGGAGACCTCTGGAAACTGGCTTATCGCCAAGAAAATATTAGTTGACTGTGATGAAGACACGGTCTTGATCATGGCAAAACCGCAGGGGCCGACCTGTCACACGGGTGATCGCAGCTGCTTTTTGGACAAGGGAATAGAGAGGATATTAACAAAGGAAATATATGAATAAGCTGAAGATTGCAGTGCCTGACGGCTCGATGGAGAAAAGAATTCTTGATCTCTTTGAGTCAGCAGGAATGCCAATAAAAATTGAGAATGAGAGACAAAAAATTGGGACAGTAGATTGCCCGATGATCGAAAGTGTTACGTTTATGCGTCCACAAGAGATTCCGATTTACCTAGAAAAAGGCTATTTCGATATGGCGATTGTAGGGGAAGACTGGCTAATGAACTGGCAAAGTAGTGCAAAGATTCTGACTCGTTTGCCGGTAGCGAGAAAAACTTTGCAGCCTGTACGAGTCGTGCTCGTGGTCGAGGAAAAGAGCGATTGCACTTCGATAGAAACACTGAAAAAGAATGCGAAGATTGCAACGGAATACGTCGAATTAGCAGAAGCAATCATTGCTGAGCGTGGTCGTAAGGATATTGAGATTATTCGATCCTATGGCGGCACAGAGCGAAAAGTGAAGTTTGGGGCTGATGCGGTGATCGATATCACAGAGACAGGAGAGTCACTGGTTGCAAATAAGCTGAAGATTGTCGAAGAGCTGATGCAGTCATACACAGTAATCGTACTTCGGAAAGATCTGTGCGACAACGTAGAGAAGAGGACGCTAGCGATCAAAATCGCAAGCTTACTCGAGGAAGCTTTTTGGTCAGACGCTTCAGATCAGGTTACATAGAGAATATGCTTGGCTTCGGAGAAATTAAATAAATTAATTTCTCCAAGTCGATCGTATCTGTCGAACAGCGTTTCGATAAATTTTCAGCGATCGCAAATAGAGGTACGCGATGAATACGTACATTAACAATCTACAAAACGAAAATGGGATATTACTCAATTTTGAGAAATTCTCATCTTCTACCATTCCTGTTGTCTTCCAAAAAGAAGATGACAATCAAGTCATGGCAATAGAGCTCATGACTGCCTCACAAATTGAGGAGTTACTCTTTTTGTGTGATACTGGCCGATGCTGGAGGAGCAACACAACAATGTTCGAGCTTTGGCGAATCTCTAGTGTTAGCCCAAACTGTTCGATGGATTCTATCTTATGTCGAATTGTTCTTGCAGACAACATCAACCCAGCGATAGTGATGCGTCGTCTGAGCCCTAAATCAGAAACAAACAATCCGTGGTTTGGGATTGGCAAAGTTGTTATTCCTTTTGCACTGCAAGATACTAGTAATCGTAAGGTGATACGTTGTGGCATGATGAATCGAGAAGCTTACGAGGAAACACTGGCATCGGAGAAAATAGTCGTCTGGAGTTTGAGGGAGAAGGACATTTGGACCCTAAAGGATTCGGATTATAATCCTTTTAAATTTAAAGAAATTTTTGTCGATCGGCAGAATAACAATTTACTTTTTAGCATAGCGTCATACTCGCACTCCTGCCGCAAGTGTTATGACAGTTGCTTTGAAGATTTAGAGTGTATGCCACGCATACTGTACCGACAAGAGTTTAAAGATTAATAACATATTCTAATCTACCCGCGCTCCCTAAAAAGGAGCGCTTTTTTATATTTTTATAATCACTGTTATAATAATAAGAAGAAACTATTGAAGGAGGATATCGCCGCAATAGTGAAACAGGGAGTTCATAAAAGCGTCCATCACCAGTGGTGGCCGAAGAGGCTCTACACGACCGAGCTGGAAATTACGTTCCGTAATTTGCCAATCTACAAGGTTCCCATCGATCATGGCGCGCATGCGGATCTGCATTTTTATACGGATCCACCAAGAAAGCCATCGGTTGAGTTTATGCAACAGAGAGTAGACGAGTACTATGCTCTCAAGATGCGTGAGGCCGCCAGGAGGCGAGCAGAGAGAAAAGGGGGTAGCAGAAGACGCAGATAAACAGAATGCTCCGAAAATTCGGAGCATTTTTCTATTGAATTACGCTCTGGTTGAGGGTAAAATCAAGCTATGAATATAGAAAAACTCTCCAAAAATGAAGCAAAACTAAGAATCGACAAACTTCGTGTTTATATCGATGACTTGCGATATAGATATCATGTTCTTGATGATCCGACGGTAACTGATGAAAACTATGACTCTCTGATGCGTGAATTAGTCGCCTTGGAGCGTGAATTTCCAGAGTTCCATGATCACAATTCACCATCGCAAAAAGTTGGTGGCGAGCCGCTGAAGAAGTTTGAAAACAGAGCGCACCAATACCCGATGATCTCACTGAACGACGCTTTTGATGAGCAAGAGATGCAAGATTGGTATGACCGTATGGCTAGAATTGTTGGTAATAAAGTGATTGATCAATCTGGCTATTATTGTGAGATAAAGATGGATGGTCTAGCTATTTCTCTTGTTTATGAAAAAGGCGAGCTTGTTTATGCGCTGACACGAGGCGATGGCAAAATTGGCGAGGAGATAACGAATAATGTGAAGATGATTGATGCTATTCCTCTTAAGTTGCGACCTGACGCCAAATATTATCCTGCTGCAATGAAGAAAAGAGTTGAAATACGCGGTGAGATTTATATGCCGATCAAGAGCTTTACCGATTTGAATAAAGATAGAATTGCTAAAGGTGAGGCGCCATTTGCGAATCCTAGGAATGCCGCTGCCGGTAGTGTTCGTCAGCTTGATCCGAATATTGTTTCTGGCCGAAATCTTAGCTTTATGGCTTATGGTCTGATCGGTTTTGATACCAAGAAGCACGAAGAAGAGCATGAAATAATTAAGGATCTTGGTTTGCCGGTTAACAAATTTAATCATTTTTGTCCTGATTTGAAGCATGTTTTCACTCTTTGGCAAGGTTGGGAGAAGGAACGACCGAAGCTCCCGTATCAGATTGACGGCATGGTCGTAAATATAAATGATTCGGAGCTTTATCGTGAGCTCGGTACTGTTGGCAAGTCGCCAAGAGCTGCGATTGCCTACAAGTGGCCAGCTGAAGAAGTTTCTACTATTTTAGAAGACATTGAGGTCCACGTTGGTCGGACTGGTGTGCTTACGCCAATCGCCATATTGCGTTCAGTCGAGGTTGCTGGTTCTATCGTTTCGAGAGCAACGCTGCATAACGAAGATGAAATATATAAGAAAGATGTACGGATAGGCGATACAGTAATCGTCCGGAAGGCCGGTGATGTGATTCCAGAAGTTGTGAAACCAATCACCGAGCTTCGCACTGGTAAGGAGAAGAAGTTTAAGATGCCAGAGAAATGTCCGATGTGTGGTGGCGAAGTCTATAGAAAAGAGGGTGAAGTCGCTTATCGCTGCGCAAACAAGAGCTGTTTTGCGATGGAATTTCGTGCCCTCGAGCACTTTGTTTCTAAATCTGCTTTTGACATCGATGGCATGGGGCCGAAGATTTTAGAAAAACTGATAGACGTTGGTCTAATAAAAGATTCTGCGGACATTTTCTCTATAAAAATTGGTGATCTTGAGCCACTTGAAAGATTTGCTGAGAAATCAGCGCTAAATCTGATTGAGTCGGTTCAGAATGCAAAGAAAGTTGATCTCGCTCGCTTTATCTTCGCTCTTGGCATTCGAAATGTCGGACAAGAGACTGCGATTGATCTCGCTGATCGCTTTGATTCGATAGAGAAATTATCCAAGGCTAGTAAGGAAGATATCAATAGTGTGCGTGATATTGGGCCGGTTGTAACAGAGAGTATATACGAGTATTTCCACGATGCTAAAAATTTGCATTTGATTGATAGATTATTTGAAAACGGTGTCATCTTCAAACCTCGTGCGAAAGTAGAGACTAAAGAGGGAATCACCGGAAAAACGTTTGTCTTTACCGGCAGTATGGAAACTATTACTCGCGATGAGGCTAAAAATATGGCCCGAAAATTTGGCGGGAATGCCTCCGAGTCTGTTAGTAAAAAAACAGATTATGTTGTCGCTGGCGAAGAAGCAGGCAGCAAGCTAGAGAAGGCAAAGTCACTTGGCGTAAAAGTCATGACCGAGCAAGAATTTCTAAAGATGGTAAATAACGTTTAGGAGAAATAATTATGTCAGAATCTAACCCACAACCAATTTACAGTCCAGAAACACCAGAGCGGAAAAATAAGTTAGTTTTGACGTCCAAACAGGCCGACGAGGTTTGCGCCATCACTCTCGGTATTGAAGAAGTCGACGAGCGAGTCAGAGAAATGGCGGTTGAAGATGTGGTCAATACGCTCCAAAATGGTAATCCGCTTAATCGGCTGATTAGCGACCAAGAAGGCAAAACCACAGGCTATATTGCTTGCGAGGACTTTGTACCTCAGGAAGCCTATGTCAAATATTTTGGTAGTTCCGGTCAAATGGGGCGCAATTTACTCAAAGAAATCCCCGCTTTTTTCGACTACGCCAAGTCTCAAGGTTACACCAAGCTTAATTTCCACGGTTGGAACGACCGGCTCAATCATGTCTTGGAACATTTTGGTTTCGAGCGCCTGCGAACCGATAATATGGGTGAGTTCAATGTCGACTTTTATGAAAAATCGCTCGGTCAACCCAAAACTCCAGAAGAATTAAATCATGAACGGGCTCAAGCTTTCGAACAAAAATATATGGCTAAACTCGCCAAGGATTACGAGCAGACTTTGCAAACTTTTTCTAAAGAAAATCGTCCGACCAAAGAGCAAGCCATCGCCGAAGCCTACCAAACTTTAAGCGGACGACTTCAGTCAACCGAAAATTTTGATTTCAATGAGCGCCAACAAAATATTCTAAAATTGAAACTGGCCAGACATTTTCAAACTACCGATAGCTTAGATATGAGTACGCTGTACGACGCCATCATTGAAACACCAAAGTTTCTCGATAGTGACAAAGGTAAGATTAATCATCTTTTTGACATTCATGAACAAAAAACTCTTCAGAAAATTGCCGAGATTCGTAAAAGTCGCGCTGAGATGACTGGCGACGAAGCCTTTAATCCTTATGAAGCACTTTTCGAAACTAGTTCAGGTAAATACTATATGGCCAGACTTTTAAACATGCCCCATCTGAAAGAAGAATCTGCCTATATGGATCACTGTGTCGGCACGAGCGATTCATATATCAACCAGATTAAGCGAGGTGATATCGAGATTTTATCGTTTCGCTCTAAACCACAAGTTGACCCAGACACACATCAATTAGTCGGCGAAGACAGACCAATCATGACAATCGAGTACAATTTGCGAGCTAATACTATCGAACAAATGAAAAAGGCTAACGACGCTTATCTCAAGCCTGAAGACCCGTATTTTACCGATGCAGTCGAGGCTCTAAAAACGCTGCGTCAGACCGAAACCGATTTGGGCAAAAAGCGTGACTTCAAAAAAATCGCCAAAAGCGAACTCGAGAACATCAAGGTCAAGGATTATTGTGTTTTGACCGATCAAGGTGAAATTCCTTTTCAAGATTTTAACTACGATGCTGGTATGTTTATTTTGAAGGCTGGCGAGATGCGCGTGACACCAGAAATGGACAAAACTGACATTGCTAAAATCGTTAGAATTGTCGAGAGCATCCAGGTCTTGCCTGACCAAATCGCTTTAAACCAAACTGAAGTGACCGAAAACACCAAGCTTTATATTGGTCCGTTTTCTGCTCAAATCCTGCAGCAATTTCCGAAATTAGAAAATTATTACACCTCTTTTCCTGAAGGTAAAATCAGCCGTGGCGAGTTTGAAACCACTGGTAAAACTGGTTCGCAATTAGCTGTAGAGCTTAAAAATACCAAGTTTGACAATGCTAACATAAATTTATATAGTGGTGCCGAATTTATGTTTAATAGCTCTGAATTTAAGGTGGCGAAGGCTGGTGAAAAAATCCCGACAGTTCGCTTGCAAGTTCGCGCGCTTTTTACCGACGAAAATTCTCATACTTACGCTGAAATTTTGGTTCGAGCCAATCAATTAGGTTTAGACTTTTTACCACATGAAACCGCTGCCGATTTAATTTTAAATGAAGAAACTCAGCCGAAACTGGGCGACTGGTTTAGGGTTGTTTCTGAGCCAATTGCAGGCCAGGGTGGCTACCCGAATGTGTTCAGCTTGGAGCGCCGCGCTGACGGGCTCTACCTCTACAGCCCTTGGGCGGGTCCGACGCACGAGTGGCGTGCCGACTATGAGTTACTGTTTGGTCTCCGCAAGTTAGAAGCTTAGATTCTTAAAATTTTTGATAAAATTCTTTGACCCTTTGGCTTTTTGGTTTTTTGACCCTTAAATTTTTGTGACGAAAGTTGGGCTTCGTCACAAAATTTTGATATACTTAAAAAAGATTGATTGTATCGTCTGGCTAAGGCTTGACGAAATCACTCTGGCAAATTTAGATCTAGAGTACTATTGATTAAGGTTTATAGTAGAGTGGTTTATGTTTTGTCACAAAAAAGAAAAACTTGGTGTGACCTGCTAGGTGATTTTTGATCACGAATTAGATACAGTCTAATAACTTTTGTTTATCGAATTTTATGGGCAGTGGTAAAGACGATAGGTCGCACATTACAGACCAGAATGGCAACCCGAATGTGTTCAACTTGGAACGCAACGATGACGGGCTCAACCTCAACAACAATTGGGCGAATCCGACGAACAAGTGGAATGCCGACAATGAGTTAATGTTTGGTCTCCGAAAGTATGACTTTTCCGTGTGATGTGGCGACACAAGTCGTTTACAAGGCACGGTTTTTCTTTTCCGGATTATCTAAATTTTTCTTCCAACCGCCAAACATTCGTCCGGCTTCAGCCAGTTTTGTGGTGAGTTCTTCATATTTTTTACTGGGAATGATTTTGGCTTCCCAAGCGATGGAAATAATAAATTTGAGTGTGTCCAAAAGCAAGATGCAAGCAGTAATTTTTTCGGCTTTTTTATCTTTTTCGCAAAAATAGGCAATGTATGAGAGTTCGAGTAAATCGAGAAATTTATTTTCGATGCGTGCACCAAGAGTGTAACGGGAGTTTTTGGGAATATGAGGCACAAAATCAATCCAAATCAAATATCCCTCTTTAATTCGGATCAAAATCGAGGGGGAACTCGAGAGAGAGAGAGAGAGAGAGAGAGAGAGAGACGAAGACTTTTTCATACTTTTAATTTTATCATATCGTTTGATAATTTGCTCGTTTCGTGGGGCGAATTCTTGTGTGGCAAGCGAAAAAGGCAAGATGTGGCCGAGTTTTCATTAAATTTTATGGATAACATCGTTTTACTGCACGAGGATTTGAAAAATAAAACTTACACTCACGGCGGGTATGAGGCGTTTAAAATTAATGATCCAAAACCGCGAGAAATTCACAAAGCCAGTGTTCGTGACCGATTACTCCATCACGCGATTTATCGAATTTTGTATCCGTACTTTGACCGTAAATTTATCTTTGACTCGTACTCTTGCAGAATTGATAAAGGCACCCATAAAGCCATGAATCGGTTTCGTGATTTTGGCCGTAAGGTGTCGAAAAACAATATGCAAACGGTCTGGATTTTGAAGTGCGACATTCGCAAGTTTTTCGCCAATATCGACCATCAGATTTTGAAAAACATCTTAGCCAAATTTATCGGTGATCCCGATGTTCTATGGCTACTCTCGCAGATTATTGATAGTTTCGAGACTAGTGGTAAAGTTGGTGTCGGCTTGCCGCTCGGCAATCTGACCAGTCAACTTTTGGTCAATATCTATATGAACGAGTTTGATCATTTTGGCAAGCGAGAGTTGAAAGTTAAATATTATATTCGTTATGCCGATGATTTCGTGTTGTTTTCAAGAGATAAATCTGAATTGGAAAGTTTATTGATAAAGATTGGTGAATTTTTGAAAGAAAGGCTAAAGCTTGAACTCCACCCTAATAAAGTTGAAATTAGAACTCTGGCTTCTGGCGTCGATTTTCTGGGCTGGGTTCACTTTACTGATCATCGAGTTTTGCGAAAATCAACTAAAAAGCGAATGTTTAGACGGATTGCCGAGAGTCCGAAAAATGAGACTTATCAGTCATATTTAGGCATTTTAGGGCATGGAAATACGATAAAACTTTGGCATAAAGTAAATACGGTATATAATCAAATAAAAGAAATCAAAAAATAATATGTTGATTACTGCTGGAGTCATTATGTCGGATGAAATTTTAGAACAAACGAGAATAGCGATTTTTAAGGGGAAGAAAATTCGTAAAACCATTTATAAAAATGAATGGTGGTTTTTGATTGAGGATATTGTGATGGCGCTGACTGACTCAAGCGATTCAAAACAGTATATTCAAAAAATGAAATTTCGAGATAAAGAATTAAGTAAAGGGTGGGTACAACTTGTACATACCCTTTCGATTGAGACGGCTGGTGGTTCGCAAAAAATGAATTGCGCTAACACCGAAGGAATTTTTCGGATTATTCAGTCTATTCCATCGCCGAAGGCTGAGCCATTTAAGATGTGGCTTGCCAAAGTTGGCTATGAACGAGTTCAGGAAATTGAAGATCCAGAGCTGGCCACCAAAAGAACGAGAGCGCTCTACAAAGCCAGGGGATATGCTGATAGTTGGATTGAAAAACGGATGCGAGGCATTGCCGTCAGAGAAGATTTGACCGAGGAGTGGCAAGTGCGAGGCGTGGAAAATGAGCTGGGTTACGCAATCTTAACCTCGGAAATTTCCAAGGCAGCCTTCGGTATGACGCCAAGCGAATATAAAAAGTTCAAAGGTTTGAAGCGTGAAAATCTGCGCGATCATATGGATGACATGGAACTTATTCTTTCAATGCTTGGCGAAGCGACAACAGCTGAGTTCACTGAAGTCAGGGATTCGCAAGGTTTTCCTAAATTGCAAATCGATGCACGAGAAGGTGGCGCAGTAGCAGGCCGAACCAGAAAAGATATCGAGCTTAGGGCTGGCAAGAAATTATCAACCAAAGAAAATTATTTAGATGAACCACAAAATAAGAAAAAGAAATTGAAATAATAAGTTGCTCTGTGTATGTAAATAAATATATCTATTTATTCTTCGACTCCTCAGTTCTTAGAGGGTGGAGAAGCACTTAAGCCTTTTAGTTCTCCGCCTACGCTGTTTACCATGAGCCAATCGAACGGGTAGAGTCGAACAATAAGCGTATGCAGTAAGTGAATTTGTTGAAAATTAAATTTACACCAATATATGAAAAAAAACGAAACAAACAAAATTGAAAAAACTCGACGTCTAGGCCGTGCGGATTTGCATATTCACAGCAAATACTCGGATGGTCGGCCAAGCATTGAAGAGATTCTTGACTATGTCGAAAATCATACTCGGCTAGATGTGATCGCGATCACCGATCATGACACGATCGAAGGTGCCCTAGTCGCACAGGCGATTATGAAGACGAAGAAATATCGTTTCGAGCTTATTGTTGGTGAAGAGGTCACCTCTAAAGAGGGGCATATTCTTGGTCTTTATTTGAAAGAAGCAATTCCTGCTGGCTTACCAACACATTTGGTTTTGAAAAAAATCCACGAGCAGGACGGAATAGCTATCGCATCACATCCTTTTATGCACACTCGTTGGCGTAATCCGAATATTCGTCTCATGGATGGTGTTGGTCTTTTTACGTTGATTAAGGAGAAAGCTGGTTTTAATGCGATTGAGATCGTAAATGCGACGCCGACTTTACAGAAAGTAAATCTTCAGGCTTCTTTTATAAATCATACATTGCTTTTTTGTGGGGAAACGGGCTCTAGCGATGCTCACATCGTCGAGGCGATCGGCCGTGGCTATACACTATTTGAGGGTAAGACCGCAGCTGACTTGAAGCGTGCGCTCAGGTACCATCAGACAAAAGCTGAGTATGGCAATTGGTCCTTCTTGGCACTTTATGATTATCTTTTTTTCTTTATCCCGAAAGGCTTCAGAATGGCAATCCACACGCTTTTGCATGGCCGTACTCCCGAGAGACCACAGATCGTAAACATTCCTGAAAAATAGAAAATCATCCGTCATCCTGAACTTGATTCAGGATCCAGAATACAATTCGAAAGTTGGTTTCCTGGATTCCCGCCTTCGCGGGAATGACAAAAGAGCTGCTGTGATGACAAAAGGGAAGCGTGTGCTACGTTTCAACTGTAGCACAAGCTTCAGCTTGGGTACGGCACGCTAAAGCGTGGGCTACGGACACAGTGTAGTGCAAGCTTTAGCTTGGATACTTCTTGTAATACATCACGCTTATTCTTAGTTGATCGAAGTCAAAAGACGTGCTAGTATAAATCTGTAATTATTATCACAAAAACATGTCAAAACTAAGTATCGAACAAATTGAACATATCGCGCGACTTTCTCGTCTAGAGCTAAGCAGCGATGAAAAAAAACTTTATAGTGAGCAGCTTTCAAGCGTGCTTGATTATGTTGACCAACTTTCGGAAGTTGATACTGAGGGCGTTGAGCCAACGGCTAATATCACGGGGCTAAAAAACATTTGGCGCGAGGACAAAGTTGAAGAATCTGGAATCACTCACGAGATGATCAGCCAAAATGCTCCAAAGTTTGAGAAAGACAGCTTCGTTGTGCCTGGTGTTTTTGAATAGTACATGAATTATCAATAATCAAGATACAATAACCAGTTAATAATCAAATTCCAAAAAATCAATTTAAAATTTAAAATTTACGAATTTAAAATAAATGTTTAATATCAAAATTAAAATTTAAAAATGATCAATAAATAAATTAATTGTAAAATGGTAAATGTTAAATTGTAAAATGATAAATCTATATAGCCTTACAATCAAAGAAGCGTCAGATCTGCTCGCGAAGGGCGAGATTACTTCAGTCGAACTGACTGAAGCGATTTTTGCGCGGATTAAGGATGTCGAGCCAAAAGTTGGTGCCTACATCACGCTTTGTGAAGATAAGGCGATGGAGATGGCGAAGGCATCTGACGACAGACGTAAAGAGGGCAAAGTCTTGAGCGAGATTGACGGTGTGCCATTTGCGGTCAAAGATTTGTTCCTGACAAAGGGTGTGAAAACTACCGCCGCCTCAAATATACTTAATGATTTTATTCCTGTCTACGAATCTACGGTCACTACAAAGCTATGGGAAGCTGGCGCTGTTCTTGTTGGAAAAACCAATCTCGATCAGTTTGCTATGGGGTCTTCTACTGAAACTTCTGCTTACAAAACCGCGACAGACTATGATTCAACGACAAGAAATCCATGGGACCTTGAGCGTATTCCTGGTGGTTCATCCGGTGGCTCTGCTGCTGCAGTCGCTGCTGATCTTTGTGTCGCTGCCGTTGGCACCGATACCGGTGGATCTATTCGCCAGCCAGCTAGTCACTGCTCGATCACAGGCTTGAAGCCTACTTATGGTCGTGTCTCTCGTTATGGTACCGTTGCTATGGCTTCTTCACTGGACCAAGCAGGACCAATGACAAAGACCGTCGAAGACGCCGCTATCGTTCTCAAGGTAATTTCTGGTTATGATAAATTTGACTCAACAAGCTCGAAAAATGATATTCCTGACTATTCTGGCGATCTTAAATCTGACATGACGGGAATAAAGATTGGAATTCCGAAAGAATTCTTTGCTGAAGGTCTAGATGATGATGTAAAAGAGACAATCTTGAAATCAATCGAAGAGTTTAAGAGGCTTGGTGCCACGACCTTCGATGTATCTGTCTCTATGGCTCACTATGCACTCGCAATTTATTACATTCTAATGCCAGCAGAAGTGAGCTCAAACCTTGCTCGTTTTGATGGTATAAGATATGGACTATCTGCCATCAAAGATGAGGCTTTGTCAGCTAAAAGTCTCGAAGAAGTTTACACGAAGTCGCGAGCAAATGGTTTCGGGGCTGAAGCTAAGAGACGTATCATGCTTGGCAGCTATGTTTTGTCCGCTGGCTATTATGATGCCTACTACAAAAAAGCCCAAAAAGTTCGAACTTTGTTGAAAAAAGAGTTTGAAAAGATATTTGAATCAGTTGATCTTTTGATTACGCCTGTGTCGCCGATGCCAGCTTTCAAATTTGGCGAAAAGTCTTCTGATCCGCTTTCAATGTACCTATCTGACGTTCTGACTGTGCCTGTAAATCCTGCTGGAATTCCTGCGATGAGTATTCCTGCTGGCTTTGTAAAAAGAGATGGCAAGGATTTGCCAGTTGGCCTTCAAATCATCGGTCCAGCATGGAGTGAGCAAACTGTATTAAATGCAGGTTTTGCATATCAGCAAGCGACAGATTGGCATAAAGCCAAACCGAAGATAAAATAACTAATCATCAAGAAAAAAGAAACAGTTAATAACCAAATTCCAAAATATTAATTTAAAATTTAAAATAAATGTTTAATATCAAAATTAAAATTTAAAAATGATCAATAAATAAATTAATTGTAAAATGGTAAATGATAAATTGTAAAATGCGACTGTAAGGAGCGACCCATGGGTAAGAAATCACAAATTCGAAGAGAGAAAAAGGAACAATACGACAGAGAGCGTAAGAATTTTCGCAAGCTTATGGAGGCTGAAAAAACTCCTTGGCTGAATTTCTGGAAAAGAGCTAGCTTTTGGATTTATGTTGTTTGTTTTTTTGCCGTGATCGTATATCCTTTTGTACGCCCAGATGTTTTAGTCGCAAAAAATGATTATCTTATTAAGACTTCGCAGGGTGACATTACTGTCGAGCTATACCCAGATGCTGCGCCAAACACTGTTAGCAATTTCGAGCAGCTAGCTAGCCAGAAATTTTTTGATGGTATGCTCTGGCATCGTGTGATTAAGGACTTCATGATTCAGTCGGGTGATCCGTCAGGTGACGGTACAGGCGGACAAAGCGCTTCTGGTACTGACTTTGCTGACGAGATTAACCCTCAGAGTCTTGGATTGACATCGACTGTAATTAGCGATTTGGTTGGACAAGGATATAAGTACAACTATGCACTTAGCTCACACAAGATGGAGGCTGGTTCTCTGGCAATGGCAAATCGTGGGCCAAACACAAATGCCAGCCAATTCTTCATTGTTACAGAGAAGGCGCAGGCTCACCTAGATGGTAAGCACACGGTTTTTGGTAAAGTAGCTAAAGGTCTAGATATCGCTGTGGCTATTTCATCCGTACCTGTTGACGAAAATGATAAGCCGCTTGACCCTGTTTATGTGATTTCGATTACAAAAATAACGGAATAATATGACAAAAAAACGACAACAATACAAGCCGACTATGCTGGAAACTATTATCTCTGGTTTGTTTAAGGGTATCTGGTGGATCCTGACTTTACCATTTAAGGGGCTATCGCGTGGCAAACGCGGCGGTATTAGCGTAAAGGATCGCAATCATTTGGCTGCGAAAAGAAATGAAATTGCTTCTATTTTACAGGGAAGCCAGTCTTCCATAGAGCTTCGTCATGCAGTTTCTGAAGCCGACAAGCTCGTCGACTATGCACTCCAGCTCAAGGGCTATAGTGGCAATACCATGGCAGATCGCTTGAAAAATGCTAGAGATTATATTGATCGGGATATGTATAATGAAATCTGGGAAGGTCACATCGTCCGAAACAAAATCGCTCATGAACACGAATTTGAATTGCATAATTCTGAATACAAAGAAGCTGCAAATAAATTACTTAAATATTTGAAAACACTATGAGCGAAAATAAGTTAAAAACAACCATTGGCCTTGAGATTCACGTCCAGCTAAAGACGAAGAGCAAGATGTTTTGTCGTTGCGATAACGTTGCTGAAGGCAAGAAGCCAAACACTGTAGTTTGCCCAATCTGTCTAGGTCTGCCTGGCGCTCTTCCTGTGGCTAATCATCAAGCGATTGAGTGGACCATCAAAACTGGCCTAGCTTTCGACTGTACTATTCCGGCAACAGCGAAGTTTGATCGAAAACACTACTTCTATCCCGATCTCCCAAAAGGTTATCAGATTAGTCAATATGATGAGCCATTTTGCGTAGGTGGTTTTCTAGAAGTAGAGGGCGAAAAAATTCGTCTGAACAGAATTCATCTTGAGGAAGATGCAGGTAAGCTAAATCATGTTGGTAATGCTAGCCTAGTAGATTTGAACCGCGCAG
>Ga0194056_10000928_pt1 | contig 16061 bp, 13 predicted proteins | sample SepL4413m_MetaG_FD_155458 | JGI IMG/M metagenome (GOLD analysis project Ga0194056, IMG submission 155458) | Anoxic zone freshwater microbial communities from boreal shield lake in IISD Experimental Lakes Area, Ontario, Canada - Sep2016-L442-13m | ecosystem: Environmental > Aquatic > Freshwater... | reverse complement strand
GACCGGTCCAATAGCTTATGGTCGTAGGCTTTTAATCTGATTCGTATCTTAAGTGCGTGCATATCCATGCTTGAATCCTTAAAAGGCACGTAGCGGATTATTCTAAGATTTCAGAGACGACACCAGCGCCGACAGTTCGACCGCCTTCCCTGATGGCGAATCGGAGTTCTTTCTCCATGGCTATGGGCGTTATAAGTTTGCCCTCAAGGGAAACATTATCACCGGGCATCACCATTTCTACTCCCTCGGGAAGCGTTATCACTCCCGTCACATCCGTAGTACGGAAGTAAAACTGCGGCCGGTATCCATTGAAAAAAGGCGTGTGACGCCCACCTTCCTCTTTACTCAATATGTACGTCTCAGCCTTGAACCGCGTATGAGGCGTTATCGATCCTGGATGCGCCACCACCTGTCCTCGCTCCACATCGTCTCGCTTGATGCCCCGCAACAATAACCCGACATTGTCTCCAGCCTGACCCGAATCCAATACCTTACGGAACATCTCCACCCCAGTACATACCGTCTTGCGGGTCTCTCGAATCCCTACGATCTCCACCTCTTCATTCACCTTCACCTGACCTCGCTCGACCCTGCCCGTTACCACCGTCCCTCGTCCAGATATGCTGAAAACATCCTCAACCGGCATCAAAAACGGCTTGTCCGTCTCCCTTATCGGTACAGGAATGTATGAATCCACCGCATCCATCAACTCCATTATGCACGTCGCATCAGGATTATTAGGATCTCCAGACTCCAATGCCTTCAATGCACTGCCCCTAACAATCGGTATGTCTTCTCCAGGGAAATCATACGAACTCAATAACTCCCTAAGCTCCAACTCCACCAACTCTATGAGTTCAGGATCATCCACCATGTCAACCTTGTTCAGAAATACCACTACATACGGTACCCCAACCTGACGAGCCAACAGAATGTGCTCCCGGGTCTGCGGCATCGGCCCATCATTGGCGCCAACCACCAATATGGCACCGTCCATCTGCGCCGCTCCCGTTATCATGTTCTTGATATAGTCCGCATGACCCGGACAATCCACGTGCGCATAGTGCCGTTTCAATGTCTGATATTCCACGTGAGCCGTAGCTATGGTGATCCCCCGCTCCTTCTCCTCAGGAGCCTTGTCTATCTCCTCGAACGGCACATACTCCGCCATCCCCTTCTTCGACAATATCCGCGTAATTGCCGCCGTCAAAGTAGTCTTGCCGTGATCTATGTGTCCTATCGTCCCTACGTTCACGTGTGGCTTCGTACGCTCAAACTTCGCCTTGCCCATGGACTCCTCCTTGACGAATCACAGGAAAATACGTTTATGGGTCTCGCCTGAACACATCTAGATCAGAGCCCATTCAGGGCTCATCTCGATGTCTCCGGCTTATATGTGCTTGGAGCCCACGACCGGGATCGAACCGGTGAACCTCTTCCTTACCAAGGAAGTGCTCTACCTACTGAGCTACGTGGGCCCTGTGAGTCCGAGAGTTTAACTTAAGACTCGACATCTTTCGATCCCTGATTGAGACCCCAGCCCTAAGGGTCGGGGGCTTCAATGGCTCTCTTTATCTGGAGCGGGAAACGGGACTCGAACCCGCGACGTTCAGCTTGGAAGGCTGACGCTCTACCAACTGAGCTATTCCCGCGTTTTATTGTATCGGCCTGACCATTTCAGCTTTGCGTGGTGGAGGGGGGAGGATTTGAACCTCCGAAGGCTGAGCCAACAGATTTACAGTCTGCCCCCTTTGGCCACTCGGGAACCCCTCCATCCTGGAGCTGGCGATGGGACTCGAACCCGCAACCTGCTGATTACAAATCAGCTGCTCTACCGGTTGAGCTACGCCAGCAAACGGCTCCTCTATAAAACTACTTTATTTATCCAAAATTTAAAACCTTGTCAAGGTATTTTTTGGCTTAGCTCTCGCCACTGTTATAAGATTGTCCCTGTTTACTTCAACAAATAAAATATCTCAAAAAGTTATTGCCAAATGAAATTCTTCATTGGCACGTAAAGTCGTTCTGAAGATTAAGTACTGTTCGAATTCATCAATACTCACCAGTTGTCATAAAGGAAAGACAGAACTCCCGCAAGGATAAAATTACTGTCGAGCATGGCCTCGAACGACAGGCGGTCAAAGGGATGCCGTCTCTTGTAGATCAAAAAAATCACGGCGAATATGGATGTATTGATGATCAACAAAAAGCCGGCTCTTGCAACCCAACCGAGGGCCGCTGAAGCCGCCGGCAGGATCGTGAGAAACAGCAGCAGTCCGAGGAGGAGCCTGGATGTGTTTTGAGCCCCTAAGAGGATAGGAATGGTTTCCCGACCTACGATTCGATCTCCTTGGATGTCCATCAGGTCCGACAGGGCAGTTCTCCAGAAAACCATGCCCGCCGTGAACACAAAACCCACTATGAGGCCGGGAAGTAAAAGAGAACTTTCTGTTCCTATCACCGGAAGCACTGCGGCTGACATCGCCCAACCAGCAGCTACGAGCGGAGTCTTTGAACCAGGAAGATCTTTGAGGCTCCGCAACTTCGCGGACGGAAACCTATTCGCAGATATGAGAGGGGCAGTGTATAGCCCACCGGTGACTAGCATGAAAAGCAGTAGGAGGCACGTGTAGATTCCCATCCAAGCGCTCAGAAACAAGCTGCCGATAGATGATAGGGCTACCAGAGCTGATAGCAATCTGCGATGCCGGGCGTAAAACGCAGCTATTTGCGGGGTGTTGAATCTTACCGCGCCCGAAATGTCCTGAATTCTGTTAAGCAGATGCATTGAGAACACGAACAGCATCGTAACCAAGAGAGGCAAGAGAGTTATCTGTTGTCCTTGAAGGACGATGCATGCTGCAGTGAGTCCGCCGCCTCCCAACGCCGCCCACAAATAGGTCATCACTACTGTGTCGGCCACCCTCCGAAGAACGGCCAGTGGGCCGGACTTCCGGCTCATTCCGATTTGTTTAATTTTTTCGATAACGCTGAGGATCTGCCAATTAGGGGTACTGGCTCCTGCCGTCACTCCAACTGTTTCGGCTCCGAAAAGCAGAGAAGGAACTATCTCTTCATCAGTTTCCACATGAAGCGTATCCATTCCCTGTGCCTGAGCTACCTTTACAAGGCGACGGGTGTTCCCTGAACCTTTTCCGCCCACTATCACGATCATGTCCACATTCTTGGCAAGTTGGCTCACCTCAAGCTGGCGCTTTCTCGTGGAATCACAAATGGTATTGTACACGTGAAGCCTGGTAAGGCGTTTTCTCAAGATCTCAATGACAACTTGGAAGGTCTGGACCTCCTGAGTGGTTTGAGCCACCAAGCAGATGCCACGGTCTTCGGGAATCATCTCAATCTGACTACTGTACTCAGGAGTCGGAACGGCTAAACCGCCGGCCGATGCAAAGCCCATTAGACCTCTAACCTCTGGATGGTCCTTATCACCCACGATTACGCAGAAATCTCCAACTCGGGCGTGTTTACGAATGATCGCCTGAACGCGGGCCACTCTCGGGCAAGTGGCGTCTATTATACGAAGCGCTTTTTGTTCTAGAAGATGTCTTTCTAGAGGAGAGATCCCGTGGGCTCTAATAAATACAGTCCCACCCTGAATCTGTTCAAGGAAGTCCACCTGCTTTATTCCTCGCGACTCTAGGAGTTGCAGAGTCTGAGGATTGTGTATTAATGGGCCGTAAGTGACTATTGGAAGCGGAGGAGAATCCCTTTGAATATCCAGTACTAGATCTACGGCCCGTCGCACCCCCATACAGAAACCGGCTGTCTTGGCCAGACGAATTTTCATTGTTCCATAATCTCTATTGGCGAATGTCGTTAAAGTTTTCTTTCGTGCGGGTCCCCGAGTGGTTGGGATGGATCCAAAATCATTGCTCAGATTTTCTCTTCATTAAATTCGTGATGAGGATTTGATCTACTACTTTTAAACCTTTCAGAAGAATGTTTGGAATCTTCATAGTCCTGAGGCGTATCTACATCCAGATCATCGTAACAATTCCCCATCTCAACAGCAACAATACTGTCCGGGTGTTTGTTCAATACGCTTCTTCCGCCAATGTCTCCGGTCACCTGCATTAGCTCACTAAAAAACCGGGCCGGAAAAATTACAGGGGTTGTTCTTCGGCCGTTGATGGATGGAAGAACAATTCTACTTGCATCCTTGCAAAATTCAGCGAGCAGGAAGTCTATAATCTTAGACGTCAACCATGGTTGATCAGCGAGAATCACCATGACTCCGGAAGCCCTCTTCTCGACTCTTCTTATACCGTTCTGAAGCGAGGAAGCCATTCCATTCTCCGGGTGTGGGTTTGTAACGTACTCCAGCCCATTATGTTTCTTGAAAGGCCCAAGAGGGATCGTCAAGTCGTTGAATGAGGGCGCGGATACCAGGATTACCCTCGACAAGAGGGATTCCAAAGCCGCTCGAACAACCAGTTCGATAATGGCATGTCCATTGATTTCGAGCAACAGCTTGGGATGCCCCATCCTGGTGGAAAGGCCGGCCGCGAGAATAATTCCATCGACTTGATCTCTCATGAGAAACCGAGGCACTCTAAAGAATTAATCGTGAAATCATCGTATCTTGTATGCAACCAAGATCCGAACCAGTAAACCATCTTAACTCATCAACCAGTCTTCCTCGAATTGTTCGAGCTGGACTCTACAAACAGCACAGTTCCACCTTTGCCACACCAGTAAGTCCTGCCATGCCAATCGATGTAATTTCTAAAAATGGAACGTATGAAAATAAAAGCGCCAAGAAAAATCATCGGTAAAATAGCCGGCAACCATCGTTTCAGAGAGATATGGGGCGCAGCGATCCTCCACACCATCACTGCGAGGACGAACAGAGCCAAAAGAAATGCCACCGACATCAATCCTATTTCACGACTAACCAGACCAAAGAGAGACATCGAGCCCGATAAAACAGTTACGGTGACCGCGAGAGTCAGATTCAGATACAGGATCATCAACATAGCCCATATCAACGGATTGGTGAATTTTGGGAACATGATTTGACGATCAAGATAGTTTAAAAAACCTTTCGTTGTTTGATTTTTCAATGGCGACTTAAGAATATTGCAAGGATCCATGGCAACTTTAATGCCGGCTCTTTGGAGAAGGTTGCCTAAAACTAGATCGTCGACAACAGTCTTTGACCATGTTTCAACTACATCAAGTTTGTCAAAAGTCATTCGGCGGATTGCCGTAGCTCCGCCCCACGGCTTAGGAACTATTGTGGTAATTAAAAGGATCAAGGTTCCATATATAGCCTGGCAGACTCCCGCCAGGGTTTGAGGTTCAGGGTCAAAAGCCCTGAAAGTGGTTCTGACCTCAACGCTGCGCTTACGTAGGGGTTCAGTGAATTGCATAAGCCAATCCTGGGGGGCCGCATTGGTGCTGTCGCAAAAAACAATTATTTCAGTTTCGGGCCTTAGCTGCCGCACTCCTTCAACGAGGTTATGATTTTTTTGGCCGCATAACTTGCTCGTTCCACTAATGACTTTGCGCGCATGACTGTATTGCCGGCAAAGATTATCCACAACATAATTGGCAGGGTCGTCAAGGCTCTCCAGGATGAATACTACGTGGTAGGAGTTATATCGTTGTTCCAGGAGCGAAAAGAGGATTTGTTGCTGGTCTTTGAAAATTCCCTTTAGTGGAACGAGAATCTCTATAGGTGGTAGAGGGATTTTAGGCTCTTCCCTGAAGTGTCTTCTCTTGGCTTCGAAAACCTTCACTAATCCGGAACCGAGCAGTAAAAATACCGGGATGGTCCATACCAATAGCCAAGTTATCAGGTCCCCTAGGTGGGAATTCATGCCCTGGGTACCGCTGGAGAAAGAGTATGAAGAAAGGCTGCCGAATCAAAATGGAGGAAGTAATGAAGAAAAAATGGCTTTTTAGGAAGGAGCTTTATCTGTAGATTCACTGACGGTATCATGGGAAATCACGGGCAATGGGCCACATACGTGTCTCATTGGGAGATATATCAAGTTATTAGTGGACGTAATTATAATACGGCGGTGTTCGCCTGAACTATTACAATTTAACGAATGAACAACCATGAATTACAAAATCTTCATTGCTGTACACTAACCTTCACCGTGCACGTCAATCCATCTTTTATAATCTCGCTGGGATTATCATCAAGAAGACATTCTATGTCATAGTCCGCCGGTGCTTCCAGTGCGGGGTTTCGACTTGTCCAAGGAATTCTGTCTATCTTGCAAGGGAATCTTTTGTCGGATATGGCGTCAAAAATAACCGTTGCTCTGTCCCCTGTCTTAAGCTTTAGAAGATCCAGTTCATGGACCTTGCATCTGACCAAGATCGAATCCACGGGAGCCACTACCATGGCCTGGAAACCGGCGGGTACCTGAGCATGAACTCGCATCTCAGGATTGATTCGGATGACATAACCCGAAACAGGAGCTTTCAGAAATGCCCTTTCCAAATCAGAGTTGTTATCAGAATAACGTCTGTTCGTCTGCCATTCCAACAGTTTCAGCGCATTTTCCTGGCTACCTTCTGCAAAGCGTAGGTTCTTCATAGCAGTCTTTTCTGCATCTATTGTTTGTGTTTCGGTTTGTTGTAAATCCTGTTTTTCTTTCTTCACTATTTCCAGTTGTCGCTCCATATTTTGGACGGCGGTTTCCTGAGCTTGACCTTTGCTTTGAAGTTCCTTGAGGTTTTTTAATTCCCTTTCAATTCTTTCGATATTAATGTCTTTGATTGGACGGGCAACTTCCTTGAGTTTGACCAGAGCGATTTTGGTGTCATCTACGGCCTTTTTTTGATTAGCCACAGTAGCAGACTTTACCACATTGTAAACGTGAGCCAGTGACTGAGGGTCTAGTTCGTACTCAACTAGTATGTCATCCTTTTCAACTTTTTGACCTTCCGTTACCTTAATGTCTTTAATTATTCCTCCAAGGTACACAACAACAGGCCTCTTGTACAATGCAAAACTCTTGCCCCTCAAATGTATTTCCAGCTCGGATTTGGCATCTGCAATCTGGGGAACTATTGCTGCCTTAGCGGGAACTGGACTGGAAACTGCTTTCTTAGGTTCTTGAGTCACCGCTACCAGGGCCAACGAGGCGACAGCCACGAAACCCGCAAGCATGACTCCAAAGGCCTTTACCCGTCGCCGGGGTTTTTCAGTATCGAATTCCGGCATTGTACTTATTTAAACCTCCTGCGATAGTGGCCAGGTCAATAAGAGCGGAAACCCTCTCCTGAACAGTATTCAAGGAATTCAAATGTGACTGCGCTTTCGCTATGCTCGAGTCCAAATAGATATCGTATGTGAGAGATCCAGACTTGTATTGACTGAACGCCCTCTCTTCGTTCGATTCGGCTAATTTGGTCTGTTCTCGAGAAAAACCTTCTTTCTCTTCTGAAAGACTGATATCTCCACGGAGTGTTTTGAAACGCTCGTAAAGTTGTCTCGAGAGTTCTTGACGTTCTATATTTATTTGACCGGCCCTCAACTTTTGACGCTTTATGTCTCGTACTCGCTTAAAACCATCCCAGAGAGTATAGTCTGTGCCTATAGCTACCGTGGTGCCGGAAACGGAGTCCACCTGATTGTTGAGGTCCTGAAATATAAAAACCGGCCTGGGTAGTAAGAGAAGATAGGCACCGGCAACCAAAACCGATTGAAGCTGTTCTCTCTTGGCGACAATTTTTAGGCCAAGATTGCTTGCCTGGACATCAGCGAAAGTAACGACACGGCCATTGAAACCGAGAAGAATCTGATTGGCGGCATCCCTCGTATCTAGTGGCAAATGATAGTCAGGATGATACCCCATGAGAAGTTTCAGTTGCCCGATTCCCTGATCAAGAGCGTGTTCCAAGGTTTTTATCTTGATGTCCTGACCCCTGAGACTGTTATTCCAAGCCCGAAGGGTCAATGGTTCAAAGTCTCCCTGCTCGCTTCGACTCTTAGCGTACTGAACCTTATTTCTATAAAACGCAGCAATCTGTTTGTCGATCCGAAGACTCTTCTCAAAGATGCTGATTTTAAGAAAAAGTTTTGCCATATTTGCGATGTTTTCAGTAATCTTGTATTCATGTGTTGTCGTGGCAGTATCCACCATAATGGATTTTGCTTTGATTTTAACCAGTGCAACAAGGGGATTGAAATTAGACATCACGAGACTTGTGGCGAATTTTTTATTAACTGAACTTGGGTCGGCATTATAATTTCTTGTTCGGGCTAGGTAATAACGCGTATTTACCTCAAAAGTCGGAATGATTTCAGCATGAGCGTCTTTAAGATCTGCAGATTGAATCTGAATCTCCATTCGATTTTTTATCAAAGCTTCTGAATGGACGAGGGAATATCGGACACAGGTCGGAAAATCAAAATAACCGTAGGATGTTGGTTGAAGTTTGGATTCGGGTGAAGCCGTTAATTCTTTCACGTGCCAAAACGAGAGGCATAGCATAACAGTAAGCAATACCAAGTAGCTGGGCGTGCGCCTCGCAAAGTTGCCGAGAACAAAACCCTTCCGGCAAACGAGCAGATTCTTTCTAGCCCTCTCAGTTAAGGTCGCCACGAGATATCCACACCCTCAAATCCCTTGATGCAGTATCTAGGGACTGATCGCAACGAATTGTAAATGCTAATAAATATACTCACGTAGAACAAGCCTACGCTTCTGCGGCAAGTATATCGAAACACATTACAAATGTCAACGATGTTTTCCGACACGGTAATTTGGTTAGCAGTTGATATTGTAGCAGGTTGGCGCTGCCTTAATGGATAGGAAGCACAAAAAATCGTACGTTATCTATTCTTTACAACACGGTGAGGAAATAGGTTGTTTCCAGCAAGAGTATTTTCCAAGCACTACCGTATTTGAGCAGGACCACCTTTCTGGAAGTATTTTGGGAAGACTATTTTATTTTGGACCAAAGCTGATCTTTGCCATCTACTACCGGAGACCGGGTGATCATGAAATCTCTCTTTATTCCGTATACGTAGAATTGCATCGTTATGCCGCCAGGCAACTTAATGAACATTTCATGGTTTTCAAATGTCCAGAGACCGTCTGATCCCATAGGATGATCAGAACTGAAAACCCTGCATGTGCCGTCTTTCCTGAGCGTCATGAGATTGCGTGGAGAAGACACCGACGAACCGCGAAGTCTTTCAGCAAGGGGATTCTCTTCCGGTAGAACCTCCCAAGTACCTATGAGGCTCTGCCAATCTATGGATGCCTGATAGATCTGCTCCGGAGTGATGCCCACTTCGTTCCCGATAGCCGGAGTAAATATTATAAAGAGGAAAGTGAAAAGTACATATACACAGGTTTTCATGAATCCTCCGCCATTATATCTCAAAATAAACCTGATGAGCCATCCTATCGTCGTAAACAGCAATAGGCGGTTTAATTGTAAAACATTGGGTCAAAATAGTAATACAATGATTACAGCAAGAAAAGTGAGGCTTATTTTGGCATCTCGCTTACCTGAAGACCTGTATCCCTTGCTGTTGACCGAGGAGGAACCTTAAATGCAGAAGCATTTTTTTTCAAGAGATATCGAATGCAAATGCAATATCGAATTCAACCCGATCCCTTGTTGCATGTTTGTCACATTGGACTCGCCGGCACCGCGCGGTCACTTTACTTCATCAAAACCGAAAACGAGCTACGTGGCACCCTTTGGTATTGGATTCAAGGACGTTTTCGGATTTTCTCGCAGCTCAATATCCTAAAATACTTGAATCAAGAACAACGAAAAGCTCTTTTTATGCTAAAAATTAAATACATATTATCAAATAGTTAAATGTTAAATATATTTAACGACTGGTAACTTATCCATAACATCTCAACATCAAATATTTTTACTTGACACTAATATAGGACCATGATACCCCGGCCCCCAGGAACAAAACGGGGGAGATGCCTTAAAGCACTTCCTGAGCAAGAACACTTTTTCAGTGTAAAAAACTGTCTGAATAAAGGAGGGTGTAATGGTCAAACGAGTCGTAAGTCTTATTCTCTTTATCACGATGCTCGCTTCGGTATCTTTGGCTTTGGCCGGAGGGGCGGCAGCTCCAGTTGCCTACCCGTCGGCACCGTGTGCTCCCAGACCGTACGCGGCAGCAGGAAATCCCTGCGCGTATTGGGGAGATGCTCCATTCCCAGGCATGTGCGGTGGCGTAGTGGCTTTACCATTTTTGGTTGTGGGAAGTCTTCTGGGCGGAAACACCGTCGGACCTTACGGACCGGTTCCTGGTCCAAACTATGGCGGACCCGTTCCTGGTCCCAACTATGGTGGACCGGTTCCTGGTCCAAACTATGGTCCCAGGCTTAACGTTCCTCAGGCCTACGGAGCCCCGATTGCCAGACCGGTTTGCGGTCCGGCTGCCGCTGGTCCTTTTGTTGGAAACAGCATCTTTAGCGGCCTCCCCTGTTTGGATCTATGCGCAGGCATTTTCGGTAGTTTTACCGGGGGAGTCGGCCTAGGCATGTGACGATAGTCTCGATCATGTCTTAGGTTGGTCTAGCAGGATTCTACAAGGCTAGAAAGTCATACCGGCAAAGCAACAAATCAAAAAATATCAATCCTTCCAATTTATCGGGGACTTCGGTCCCCGTTTTTTTTGCCTGAACGATTCCTTCTCTAATTTAGGGATACGAAGTGGAATGGAGATACGTAAGATGTATCTATTTGAGGAGTGCAGATTATAATAAAGAAACTTCAGAACAGGTTCACAAAAAAATCAAATGGTTGAATTTCCCAACAACTCGACAATGGAACGCCTCCATACGCTTGAAGGTGTGTTGGATCGCCTTGTATTTGCAAGCGACACGAGTGATTTCATAGTCGCGAGGCTTGTTGTAAAAGGACGCCGGGAGCCTGTAACAATCGTGGGAAGCTTACCGAGTCCACACCCCGGAGAAACCCTGACCCTACAAGGGCAGTGGGAATTCGACAGGAAGTTCGGAGAGCAGTTTCGCTTCCAAGAAGCTCAAGCCAAAGTGCCCTCAACGGTACTGGGAATCGAAAAATATTTGTCCTCAAACCTGATCAAAGGTATTGGCCCTGAAATGGCCCGCAGGATTACGGCGATGTTCGGTGAGAACACTCTTGACGTTATCGAAAACACTCCGGAAACACTGTTGAAAGTTCCCGGCATAGGGCGGGTGCGAGCAGAAAAGATTTCAGAAGCCTTCAGGGATCAGAAAAGTATCAGAGATGTGATGCTTTTCCTACAATCACACGGGATCTCTAGTACCTATGCTTTCAGAATATTTAAGAAATACGGTAACGGATCAGTAAAAATAGTTTCTGAAAATCCTTATTCCCTGGTCACGGATATCCGTGGAATCGGTTTCAGATCCGCAGACAAGATTGCTGGAAGCCTAGGAATTGATATGCGGTCTCCCTTGCGTGCTCGTGCGGGAATATTGCATGTTTTGGACGTTATCCAAGTCGAAGGACATGTTTATTATCCTCGGGCTAATCTTCTGGAAAAAGCACGAGAATTGCTCGGCATAGAAATACATGTGCTGGGTACAGTAATTGAAGAGCTTTCAAGGTCCGGCCAAGTCACGATGGAAGATGATCGAGTTTATCTCACTGGAATGGCGGTTATGGAAAACTCTGTGGCAAATAAATTACGGAATTTGATTGCCGCTCCGAGGTTCCTTCCACCGATTAAACTGGATGCTGCAATCCACTGGATTGAGTCACTGACAGGCATGACTCTTTCAGCCGGGCAAAAGGTTGCTGTCTCAGAGTCAATTAGGCAAAAGGTCATCATTATTACCGGGGGGCCTGGAACTGGTAAAACAACTCTTTTGAGATCTCTGATAGAAATTTTGGAGGCCAAGAAACTGAGGGTGTTGCTCGCAGCTCCGACGGGGCGTGCAGCCAAAAGGCTCTTCCAGGCCACAGGCAGGGAAGCGAAGACCGTCCACAGGCTATTGGAGTACTCTCCTAGTGGAGGCGGATTTCAACGAGGTGTTGCAAGACCGCTGGAGGCAGAGTTCGTAATTCTGGATGAGGCCTCGATGGTTGACATTTCTTTGATGTATCATCTGCTCTGTGCAATTCATCCACAAACTGCGTTGCTTCTGGTAGGAGACGCTGACCAACTCCCTTCAGTGGGTCCGGGCAACGTGCTCGCCGATCTCATAAAATCCGGTAAAATCCCGACTGTACATCTCCAAACTGTATTTAGGCAAGCGCAGACAAGCCAAATAGTGAGAAATGCCCACCTGGTGAATGAAGGCAAAATGCCGGTTAACGAGACAGATGTACAAGGATTGTCTGATTTTTATCTCATTGAGAAGTCTGACCCTGAAGAATCCCTGCGTTTAATTAAAGAGATGGTTCGTAGCAGAATTCCAGACAGATTTGGATTCGACCCGTACCAGGACGTACAAGTATTGAGTCCCATGCATAAGGGCATCATCGGAACAGAAAACCTTAACAGAGAATTGAGGCAGATCCTTAACCCCACGGGTGAACCAATCAGAGGAGACCGGTTCAGAGTGGGGGACAGAGTCATGCAGACCAGGAACAATTACGACAAGGAGGTTTTCAACGGTGATGTAGGCAGAATCCTGTCGTTTGACCAGGAGTGGGATGAGGCCGTGGTCGAATTTGACGGTCGTCCTGTTACGTACCACATCTCAGAAATGGACGAAATTGTCCCCGCATATGCAATCACTATTCACAAGTCCCAAGGAAGCGAGTACCTGGCTGTAATTATTCCATTGAGTACACAGCACTTCGTTCTTTTGAGAAGAAATCTGCTTTACACGGCAATGACCCGGGGGAAGGAACTTGTTATAATAATTGGCAGTCCTAAAGCATTACATATGGCAGTGGAGAACACTATCGTAGAACCGCGATTTACCTATTTGGCTGAAAAAATATGATTGTGGCCCGCCTCCGGAGCTTCCCAAAAACTAATCTCCAATTCCTCACTTTTCCACGGTCCTATGAACGCGGTTGGTCCTCATGTTTTCGTTTATAATGAGATGTCTATCGTCATCCAGCCAAGTTACCCCTTGCAAGGCTCAACGGTATCACGCATTGTCACCAGGAGCCCTTTGTTGCAAGTGTTCCAGAAATTCTTCGTACTTCATTCCCATTATTTGTGCAGCCCTCTTGCAGCGCCGTTTTTGTATTCTATACGTCAATGCGTAACCGGCAATACCAAAAACTACCGACATAAGGACCGCAGCAGTCAGCCATCGGATAAGTATTTCCCACCCGAGGTCCAAAAATGCCGACAGATACTCCCAGAAATAAGACTTATCCATTATCGGGTTCATCGTATTTTGGAATACCTGAAAATTAATTGCTATCGATTTCCCCAAAATGATCGAACCCAGCCAATAGTATCCATAATACAGGGGGATCGCGTTCAAAGGATTAATGACCAGCGTGAAACCTGCTGCAACGAGATAATTGAACCTGAAAAGAACTCTCAGCAACGCGAGGACCAAAAGGTGTCCACCGAGTGGAATCACAAACCCTATAACCAAGCCCAAGGACACCCCCAACGCGTCGAAAGCCGGTGGATGCCTGGACATGACAAGAGGCTCTATGAAGTTAATGTAGACCAGTCGACGAAAGCGTGCCGGGAGTTTTTCCTTTTCAGTCTCCACCTGCTGCGGGTCATTCATGCCTTTTTGCCTTCAAACACGTAAGAGCCGGAGATATTTTCATCATTTGGCTTTTCCGCCAATAAAAGGTCGGCCTGGATAATTTATATCGAAACTTAGCTGGGGAAACTGTAGAGGAAGTCGCATAATATTGAATACCATTACACCTATTGAGAATCGGTCGAGCCAGGAAGAAAGAGGCCAGCCAAAATGAACTACAACGTTACGGTCCACCAACTCATATTCCACTACTTTCAAAATGCCCACCATGTGCTGATAGACACTTCGGGTCTTTGCGATAAAACGGAAATGATTAGGTGCCAACTTGTTTGGGGCTCCCTGGCGAGGATTGAAAAAAGTCACGTATGCCTCGTTTTGTTTTGTTTCCGACAGAGCTTCTTCCCTTGGTCTTCGGAAGAAGATGTGAATCTGGGGATCAGAAGACTCCGCCAAGTGAAGAATGAGATCCATCTGGCTATCGGCTTGGGCGATTTCTTTAATCTCCGGGCCCCTCTTCCTGGCCACAAGAAGCCCTGATATGAGGACGACTCCAGTCACCGCGGCCCACAATTCAGTGCCGTGGGGCTTCATCCAGGCTAAAAAAATGAAGCAACTCACAAAGATGAAAAAAATTACCAGCGTGATAAGACGGCTCGTCGAAAATTGTATAACCTCTTTCGTCCCCATGAAATAACGGTAGATTATAAGAGATCCCATGTTGATTGAGAAACTTGCAATCAATCCCAAGGCGTACATATCCGCCAAAATATTCTGGTTCCCGAGGGTGATAAGAATAATGAACGAGAAAAAGCACGCGTTCATCAAGTGGATCCGGTAAAGTGACTGGTTTCGATTGATAGAGATGAGCCAGTGAAAACCATATCTTTCCGCTACTCGCTCAAGAAGTTCACTGGATGCCACGAAAGCCGTATTGACTGCCATGATAAGAGCGAGGCTGGCCAATACTGCCACCGCTATTCCGAAGGGAACCCCATTGATTAAGGTCGCGTAATGGGTGATCAAATCACCTTCATGACTCGGAAAATCTATAGGAGCGGTCAAGGCCAGTGCGGCCACCAAAGGCGTTACAATTCCCACGCTGATTGCGAGAAAAATGTATGCCTTGCCTATTTCTCGCCACGTACGGACTAATCCTGCCGTTTGTAATACGGATTCAACTCCTGAGTATGCCAGGACACAACTTGCGACAGATGCGATAAATATCCCGTAACTCCTAGTCCAGGAGCCGGTCTGAAGGTCTTTTGCCGCATCAGTAAATGATTCCTTTAAGCGCATCATAGATGCATCATCAAAAGCCAAAAGACCTGAACCGATCAAATTCAGAAAGACAAACGCAGCTAAAATAAAAACCGTAAAAGTGAACCGTGCGTTTTCTCTAATCCCTAAGATATTAAGACCGGCGATAGACCATACTATGACCATTGCCATGATCATTTTCCAATAATGCGGTACGGTAAAAAAAGAAGCAGAGTTCTCAACCGCACTTACGGCTGAAAGACATGCCGTTAAAATATAGTCAACCATGATTGAAGAAACGGCTACAAAAGAAACCACGGGTCCCAAGACCATATAAGAGAAGGAGTATACCCCCCCGCCGAAGACCCCATGATGTTCCAGGATTTCGGCAATTTCCACGAGCCGAGTGGTCATGTAATGGATAAACGCCGCGGTAAAGGCTATGAAGATTATCGCGCTGGGTCCGATAAAACGAAAAGCCTCTGCCGGAGCATAGAATACCGACGTAAGCTCGTCCATGAGGGTTATTATGGCCACTGAAAGCCATGTGAGCCAAAATCGCCCGTTCATGTAGTAGGTAAGCAAACCCGGTCTTCGCAGTAGAATAAGGAAAGCGCCGGCTAGGGCGGCGTTTATAATTATTAGGACAATCGTTTTCATGGTGGAAAAATCTTAATTACGCAAACCGATCCTCATTTCTCGTTATTTTGTTAAGTGCAGTTACTCCTGATCCTCGGATGCTTTCATTTCTTCTTCTCGCCGTCTCTTTTTTTCAAATAACACGAGTACTTGAATGCCTATCTCGTAGAACAATAACATGGGTATTGCCATAAGCGTCTGATTGATCACGTCCGGCGTCGGGGTAAGCACGGCTGCTATGATAAAGGCGAGGACGACAAAATACCGACGCCCTCTCTTAAGAAAGCTGCTGTCGAAGAGCCCGAGGAGTCCCAGGAATACAATCACTATGGGAGTTTCGAAAACCACCCCGAAAGCCAGCATTAACATAATCACCAGAGACACATAGTCCTTGATCGAGATCATGGGCTTCAACTCTGCAGTTTGATACCCAAGAAAGAATTGAAAAGCTGCTGGGAAAACGACGAAATAAGCAAAGGTAGCCCCTAAATAGAAAAGCACGGT
>Ga0194056_10000919_pt1 | contig 16144 bp, 12 predicted proteins | sample SepL4413m_MetaG_FD_155458 | JGI IMG/M metagenome (GOLD analysis project Ga0194056, IMG submission 155458) | Anoxic zone freshwater microbial communities from boreal shield lake in IISD Experimental Lakes Area, Ontario, Canada - Sep2016-L442-13m | ecosystem: Environmental > Aquatic > Freshwater... | reverse complement strand
CTCATGGACTACGGCGCCCTGGTGCTCACGGCGCGCGCCACGGGCATCGCGCCGCGCACCCGCCAGAGCGCCTTCGAGGGCTCGCGGCGCTGGTATCGCTCGCGCCTGCTGCAGGCGCTTCTCGACGGCGGGCCGCGGCGCCTCGACGAGCTCGCCGTGACGCTCGACGTGACTCCCGCGGTAGCGGCGGAGCTCGCCGACCTGCTCGCCGGCGACGGCCTCGTGCGCCGCGACGGCGACTGGGTGCGGGTGGCGTGAGGAGAGTCGGACAGGTCACCGAGGCGCGCCTGCCCTGCGCCCGCTGAGGCGCTTCGTCAGGTGCGGAACATGGTGAGCAGGAACACCAGCTCCTCGTGAGCCTGCACGGCGTGCTTGAGATCGGCCGGCATGTAGTAGAGCTTGCCGGGCCCGGCCTCGTGCTCCACGCCATCGAGCACCACGGCGCCGCGCCCGCGCAGGATGTGGATCACGGCCGGCACGCTGGCCGTGTGCTCGCTGAGCTCCTGCCCGGGCGCGAAGGTGAAATGGATGATCTTGTGGTGCTCGTTCTCGACGATCGACTTGCTGACGATGCCCTGATCGGCGACCTCGGCCATCGCCTCGAGATCGGCGACGATCGGCTGTGCTGGTTCCATGAGTGCCTCCGGGATGCGCTGGGTGTGGTCTCCGCCCTCACAGTACCCGGGGAGCGCCGCGCGCCACCTTGACCTTGGTCAGGCCTCCGGTTTGACAAAACGCTCGGCTGGGCATATAGTTTGTGCAGAGTTACACAACATGATTGTTTTTCAATCGAAGGAGGGTCGCCATGACGGTTCGAGTTCTTCCCACTATCAAGCGCTTCTTTGAAGGTACCGCCAACGTGGTGTTCGCTCCCTCAGGCGCTTCGCGTGATCACCGGAGCACCAAGGACTTCATGAATCAGGATCTCACCGGCAGCGCCCGTTTCTACGCACGCTGAGCAGAAAGGCGGTAGCGCCATGCAGAATCGAGTACTCCGTTCCATCGGCCGCTTTTTCGCCGGTACCGGCGACGTCGTCGGCACTCCCTCAGGGGACGCCCGTGGTCACATCCGCGTGTATGCGCAGAAGACCGTGACGCGAGGCCGCAACTTCTAGCACCACGTACCCCCATCCGACCCGCACGCGGCTTCCCCCGGCCGCCACGGTTCGACTGAAGGCCTCCCGCCCCTGGCCCGGCCCCACGACGCCAGGGATCAAGCGGGAGGCCTTTTCTGTGTTGGGGCGCCGCGCCGCGCCCTGTCGCGAGACGCGCGCGGTCGGGAGACGCGCGGCCGGCCGGCCACGCGCGGTCGGGAGACGCACCCGGTCTCAGCGCTCAGGCGGCGGGCGCGAGCCCGCCGCCGGCTACAGTGAGAAGTACGCGGGCAAGCGGCGCTGCTGCTTCTTGCGCCGCCGGTAGGTGTGGGTCAGCTCGATGAAGATGCCGACGTCGCGCTCCAGGTCGCCCTGGGTACCATCGAAGTAGAAGGTGCGGATCGGCATGTTGTCGAGGTCCTTCTGCAGGCTCGGGTACACAGCCTCGGTGACGATGCCGTTCATGCACGTGAACGGGCTGATGTCGATGATGCCGTCGGCGCCCTTGCCGTAGAGGTAGATCGCCTTGCCGCTGCTCAGCACCATCTCGCCGAGCGCGCCGGTGTACGGCAGGTAGGGAAAGCTCATCTCGAGGATCTCGCGCACGTCGGCGGGCTCCTCGTAGCCGATGAAGTCGTCGGCGAACGGGCCGTACAGGGCGTGCTCGTCGCGGCGCATCACCTTGCCCTTGATGACGCGGTAGGCGTTGTCTCTGGAGAGGCGCCGCCCCTCGTCTCTAAGACGGCGGCGCTGCTCGTCGTCGGTGTACCACACCCACTCGCCGATGTCGGCCAGCCAGCACTCCCCGCCCTGCTCCTCGACCACGCGGATGAGGTCGAAGTTGGAAAAGGTGTTCTGGCGGCAGAAGATCTCGCCGACCACGCCGATGAGCGGCCGCGGGCGGTCGTACGCCGCGGGCAGCGCGCGAAAACGCTCGCGGGCGCGCAGCATCGCCGGGACGAGGGCCGCCATGCGCTCCTTGTGCGACACGCCGTTCAGGCTGACGGCCGCGCCCACCTCTTCCAGGCTCAGACGATAGGCGGCGTCGGCGCTCCCCTTCTCGCGCTCGTAAGGCCGCGTCTTGAGCAGGAGCTTCATGAGGATGTCGTGGGCGAGGACGCCGCGCCAGGCGGTGCGGATGAGGTCGCTCGAGTAGCTGCCGATCGACGAGTAGCCATCGCCGGACGTGATGCTGATGACCGGCACGTCGCCGTAGCCGAGCTCGTCGAACTTGCTGCGGATGAGGTGCAGGTACTGGCCGAAGCGGCAGGGGCCGTTGGACGACGGCATGAGAAAGGCCACCTTGTCGCGGCCCTCCTCCTCGATGATGCGCAGAAAGTCGCCGATGGTGATCTTCTGCGGGTAGCACTCGTCGCCGGACGTGACGCGGCTGCCGAGCTCGAGCGTGCGCTCGTCGGAGTCGCTGGTGACCCAGGCGTCGAAGCCGATGGAGCGGATGGCCGCCGCCAGCACGTAGCTGCCGCCGTAGGGCATCTGCGGCAGGTACAGGCGGCGGCCCTCGAGGCCGAAGTCCTCTATGGCGCGCTTGAGCTGTTCCTTCTGGACCACGTCAGTCGACGACACCCGCCACCTCCTCGGCGGGCGCGCAGGCGTGCTCGCGCGCTTCACCGGCCTGCGACCACCAGCGCAGGAAGCCCTTGCTGTCGAGGTAGGCCTCGCAGCGCGTCATGGCCCCGGCGTCGTTCTGGTGCTCGTCGAACTGCAGCGTGAGAAACGGCTTGCCCGAGGCCTCACGCACGTAGTGCTTGATGTACGAGTCGGGCCCGCACTTGAAGTTGGTCATGTAGATGATGTGCAGGTGGTCCTGGTCGCGCACGTAGCTCGCCGTCTGCAGGATCTTGCGCCCGTAGTTCCAGAACATGTTGGGCACCACCGGATCGACATCGATGCCCTTGATGGGCAGAAAGTCGAGGGGGATCACATTGACCCCGTAGAACCGGCGCAGCTTGCGCGGGATGTCCATGTTGATGCCCTTGTCGTACATGTTGTACGGGCGGCCGACGAGGACGATGCCGAGCTCGCCGGCCTCCCGCAGCGTCTGCAGCGCCTCCAGGCCGGCGCCGAGCAGCGCCTCGCGAAACTCCTCCTGGGCGGCGTAGGCGCGGCCCAGCGCGGCGCGCAGCCGCGCCTTGCTCACGCCGAGCCGCTTGGCCATGCCGGCCATGTCGCGCGCCAGGCCCTCGCGGCCGTCGCGGAACATCACCCGCGGCATGAGGATCCTGTCGCGGTGCTCCTCGAGGCCCGGAGCGGTGCGTACCACGAACGGCAGGGTCTGGCCCCAGGGGCAGGCGTGCGAGTTGTAGGCCGTGAACTCGGTCTCCTCGTTGACCTGGTTGGGCACAAACACCCAGTCGACGCCCTCGCGCAGCAGCCACTGCACGTGGCCGTGGGCGACGCGGATGGGAAAACAGGGCTCGGCGACCGTGAGGTCGACCCCGGCCTGGCGGATCTGCTTGTCGCTCTCCGGCGACAGAACCGGCCGCAGGCCGAGCGCGGCGAAGAACGTCGCCCAGAAGGGCAGCCGGTCGTAGGTGTACATGCCGCGCGGCAGGCCGACCGTGGGCGCCGACTCGGGGACGCTCTCCCGGGCGGCCTCGTAGGGCGCCAGCAGGCGCTCCTCGCGGAAGGCGACGAGGTCGGCGATCACCGGCTGCTTGTCGACCTTGGCCGGCTTGCGGTAGCGATCCGAGCACTTGTCGCCCCAGTACGTCTTCTGCCCCTCGATGGTGAACTGGCGCACATCGCACTCGTTGGAGCACGCCTTGCAGACGAAGTCGACGACGGTGTAGTCGACGGCGCCCAGGTCCCAGCCGCGGAAGGAGCTGGCCGCGCCCGTGCGCTGCGTACGCTCGCGGGCGAGCAGCGCCATGCCGAGCGCGCCGATCACGCCGTTGTAGGGCGGCACGATGATCTCCTTGCCGAGGATCTGGCTGAAGGCCGCGGCTACCGAGTCGTTGTAGGCGGTGCCGCCCTGGAAGAAGATGCAGTCGCCGACGGTGCGCTCGCGCACGAGACGGTTGAGGTAGTTGGTGGCGATCGAGAAGGCGAGCCCCCCCACGAGATCCTCGCGGCGCGCGCCGCGCTGCTGATACGCCATCACGTCGCGCTCCATGAACACGGTGCAGCGCTCCCCCAGCCTGATGGGCGCGGCGGAGCTCAAAGCCATCTCCGCGAACTCGTCGATGATGTCGATGCCGAGCTTTTCGGCCTGCTCTTCGAGGAACGAGCCGGTACCGGCGGCGCAGGCCTCGTTCATGGCGAAGTCGACGACGATGCCGTCCTGCAGGCTGATGAACTTGCTGTCCTGGCCGCCGATCTCGAAGATGGTGTCGACCTGACGGCCGATCTGGCGGCTGATGAAGTCGGCGCCCGTCTTGTGGGCGGTGATCTCGTCGGTGATGATGTCGGCGCCGCAGAGCTCGCCGATGAGCTCGCGGCCGGAGCCGGTGGTGCCGACGCCCAGAAGGTTGATACGCGCGCCGATCTCGGCGTGGATGTCGGTGAGGCCCTTGGTCACCACTTCGACCGGCCGCGCGTCTGTCTTGGTGTAGACCTCCTTGATGACGCGGCCCTGGTCGTCGACCACCACGAGGTTGGTGGAGACCGAGCCGATGTCGATGCCCAGGTAGGCGTCGATGACGCCGCCGTTGGCGCCGAAGTCGAAGGGCTGCGCCATGTCGCGGAGCAGAACGACCTTGTCCATGCGGAGCGGCTCGGTGACCGGAAAATCGGCGGCCGGCAGACGGCCGGCGTCGAGCGCCCCCAGGCCGGCGCGCGCGTCCTCGTAGTCGGCCTCCATGAGCGCGGCGCCGACGGCGCCCAGCGAGGCGTGGAATTCCGGCACGAAGAGATCGTCCTGGTCCAGGTCGAAGGCCTCGCGCAGCGCCTGCACGGCGCCCCTGTTGGCCGCGACCCCGCCGATGAAAGCGATGGGCGGCCGCACGATCTTGCCCTTGGCGATGGTGCCCTTGAAATTGCGCATCACGGCGTCGCAGAGGCCGCGCAATACTTCGGGCGGCTCGTAGCCCTTCTGCTGGGCGTGAATCATGTCCGACTTGGCGAACACGCTGCAGCGGCCGGCGATGCTCGCCGCCTTGCCGGCGTCGAGCACGATGTCGCCGACGTCCTCGATGTCGTAGAGCAGGCGGCTCGCCTGCTGGTCCATGAAGGAGCCGGTGCCGGCGGCGCAGTCGCCGTTGGTCTGGTAGTCGGCGATGCCGGCGCAGCGCGCCCCGTCGCCGGTCTCCAGACGGATGAACTTGGACGTCTCGCCGCCCATCTCGAAGATGGTCTGCGTCTTGGGGTACAGCGCCGTGACGCCGCGCGTGATGGCCTTGAACTCGTTCTCGAAGCTCGCCTCGAGCGCCCGCCCGATGAGCCTGCCGCCGGAGCCGGTGACGCGCACGCCGGCGATCTTGCCCTCGGGCAGCACGGCCACAAGCGCGTCGAGAAGGGTCTGGGTGGCCTCTCCGGGGCTGCCCTTGATGCGCGTGTAGCGGGCCACGAGGACCGGCCTGCCCTCGGCCACCGTGAGACCCTCGTGAGGGGTCTGAAAGAGGTCGGGGCGTCGAGCGAGCAGATCGGTGTACAGAGCGTGGTCGTCGGCCTCGCCGGCGAGCGCGGCTTTGAGGCTGATGCAGCCGATGTCGATGCCGAGTGAAGTCATGGGTGGGTGAGGTGTACCTCCCGCGGGCGAAGCCCGCCTCTCCGACTGCAGAGCCTACCGGTCGCGGCAGGCGCTCGCAAGCCGCGCTATCAAGACTACTTCAGTCTCGAATCTCAGTCAACACGGGCCGGCCGCGATTCGTATACCTCGCGGCGCCGCTAACGTCATCCCCGGGAGGGCATTGTGAGCCTGTGCAGACGGCCGGCGCGCCGCTAGCATGGTGTCACGGCGCGCCGGCCGGCCGCTCTTCATCAACCACACCAGTGGGAGCATCCGTGAACGACTCGACCACGCTCACCAATCGCGAACGCCGCGAGAACGTCGCCTTTCTCGGGCAAGCCTTCGCCGCCGCTCAACGGCAGCCGGCCGAGGTCCTCGACGCCGACGAGCGCGAGCGCTTCGCCGCCGAGCCGGCCGCTCAGCCCGGGCTCTTCTATAAGCTGCTCTGCTACGGCGCCCTGGCGGCGCAGCCGGCGCCCGAAGCGGTCGTCGACGCCGACTGGCGCCGTCTCGAGACGGCCGGCGTCGTCGACGCCCTGTTCGCCGACGAGTTCGACCTCAAGCGCTACGCCCTCGACCCTCCCGTGTCCCGCAACGACAGCAAGGGCAAGGTGATCGACTTCACGCGGCTCGCCGAAGCCCGCGACACGTGGAGCCGGCTCCTGCCTCAGCCGGCCGATCCAGACGTCGCCGTCGATGTGCTGCACGCGGCCTCGGGCGGCGCCCTCAAGTCGCGGGCCTTCTGGGCGGTGCGCGAGATGCGCCGCTACGGCCTGTGGGACGACGAGGCGCTCGACCGCTTCGCCTGCGTCCCCGATGGCCGCGTGCGCAAGCGCGCCGTGCGTATGGGGCTCATCGACCTGCCCGAGAAGGCCGACACCTTCGCCGACATGAAGGCGGTGTCGCGCGCCCTGCACGCCGTGCTGCGCCTCGGCGAGGCGCAGAACGGCGTCTTCGACCTGCCCATCAGCATGGCCGGGCAGCGCTGCGAGATCTGCGACGCGGCGCGCATGGCCGCCTGCCCCATCCCCCACTGCCGCCGGCGGCGCGAACACGCCGACGCCTGATCCAGGCGCGCAACGCGCGGACCGCCGGCCGGGAAGATCAACCCGGCCGGCGGTCCGCGTGCGCAACGAGCTTCGCCGCGAGGCTCCGTCAGGCTCGGGCGGCGGCTCCACAGGTAAACTCAGGTACATGCCCCACCCCTGTCTACCGCGCACGCCCGATGCGCTTCCTGCCCAAGAAAGGAGATAAGTACTACAGGAGCCGTGTGAAGCGGCCCCAGGTCAGCGGAGAAAGGGGGGCATCATGGGCGGATGGGAAATCATGGCGTGGCTCGTCATCGCACTTGTGACGGTGCTCCGTGTCGCGCTCGTCGTCGGGATCGTCGTCCTCGTCGTCGCCATCGTGCGCGGCGTGCGGGCGTACGAGCCGGCTTCGCACGCATCCTGAGCACGAGTCGTCGAGCACGGGCCCGGTCCCCGGGTCCGTGCTTTAGCGTACCTCCAAAATCGTGACCCCCGCGGAGCTCTCGGCGTTGCCCCCGCGGTCGATGGCGTGGAAGGTGAGGGTGTAGGTCCCCGGCGCCGGCGGCGTCCACGAGCAGGTCGCCGCCTTCCCCTGCTTGACCCAGCCGCAGTCCACGGTGGCCACGGCGCCTCCGGCCGCGTCGCTCACCGCGACCGTCACCTTCACGGTCGGGCTGTACAGATCGCGCACCGAATAGGCGATCTCGGCGGTCTTGCCGAACGTCGTCGATGCGCCGGCGGGCACCGTGAAGCGCGGCGTGAAGCGATCGACCGTGACCGGCTTCGTGACGGAGGTCACGCCGATGCTCCCACTGGCCGTCACGCGCAGGTCGTACTTACCGCTCTCGGCAAACGCCCCGCCGGCGACCTTGCCGTCCCAGGCGACCGACTGCGCGCCGGCGGCGAGCTCGCCGGCCTTGACGGTGCGCAGCACGTCCACCCCGCGGACCAGCTCCACGGTGACGTCCGCCGGACGCGTGAGCTTGAACGCCACGGCCACCGTGTCGCGGACGCCGTCGCCGTTGGGGGAGCAGATCTGCGGGGTGACGACGGGGAAGCCGAGCGTGCGGTCGATGACCACCGCCCGCCGCACCGTGGCGCTGTTGCCCGCCAGGTCACGCATGGCGATCTCGACGACAAGGCGGCCCTCGGGCGCCGCCACGAGCTTGCCGCCCTCGCTGATACGCCCGTCCCAGGCCAGCGTCTGCGCCACCGCGCCGACGGCGCGCCAGTCGGTGAGCCGGCGCAGGACCTTGTCCGCGTCGCCGAGCACAGAGACGCGCGCCGTCCCGCTCTCTTCGGGCGCGAAGCTCACCGTGGCGCCGTCGGCCTGCCCGTCGCCGTTCGGGCTGAACGGGCTCGGAGCCACCTCGGCGCTCTCGAGGCGCGGCGGCGTGGTGTCGAGATGCACGTCCACCGTCGCCGGCCGCGCCTCGCCGAGCGCGCTCTTCGCGCTCGCGACCAGCGTGTACGTGCCGTCGGGCAGAGCGTTGCCGTGGTCGTCCCTGCCGCTCCAGGTGGCGGCGGCGCTGGGGCCCGGGCCGCTCAGGCGCCGCACGACCTCACCGGTCGGCGTGCGTATCTCGATGCTCCAGCCGGCGGCCTCCGAGACGGTGAAACCCACCTCGGCCGTGTCGCGCACACCGTCACCGTCGGGGCTGAAGTAGGCGCCGGCGAAGTCGAACCCGTAGACCTTGGGCTGCCCCATGGCGGCGACTGCCTTGCGGATCGCCGGCAACAGGCCGTAGATCTTGCCGGGACAGCCGGTGTAGTTGGCGTCGCGGTGGCCGGCGATGACGGGGAACTCCACGCGCTGGCCCGTGCCGTACTTCTCGCCGTACCCGCACACCAGCGTCGCCGTGCCTTGCGGATCGACGTGATGGACGTCCAGCTTCCAGGCCAGGAGGCGCTCGAGGGCGCCCACCGCCGCGCCGGGCGGCGCCGCCTTGGTGAAGTCGCCGATCACCGAGACGCCGATGCTGCCGGTGTTGAAGCCGAGCGTCTGGGCGCCGATCGCGCCCTTGGTCACGCCGCCGTAGCGGCCCTCGTACACGGCCCCGTAGCGGTCGATGAGGAAGTTGTAGCCGACGTCGCTCCAGTGCAGCGAGCGCGTGTGGTAGGCGTAGACGGCGCGCACGATGGCCGGCGCCTCAGCCTGCGTATAGTCGTTGCCGCTGGCGGTGTGGTGGACGAACACCGTCGTCACCGGCCCGAACGAAGGCGATCCCGTGCGCAGCGACTCATCGGCGCCCCACTCGGCGCGCGTCACGATGGTCGGCCTGGTGGTCATGGCGCCGACGGGCGGGGCCAGCTCGAGCCCGGCGACGACGGCCGCCGTGCGGCGGACCACGCCGACCATGGTGGCCCCGAGGTCGGCGTCCTCGGTGCTGTTGAGCGCCACCACCTTGACGTCGCGCAGCGCGAGCGGCGCGGCCTGCCGTCCCGCGGCCTGCCGTCCCGCGGCCTGCCGCGCCGCGACCTGGACGTAGCGGGCGGCTCCCGTCCACAGCGGCTCGGTGAAGGCCCGCGGCCGCGAGCCGTCGCCCTCGTTCGTCACCTCGAGCGGGGCGGAGTACCACTCGCCCCACGCGCTCCCGTCGAGGCTGGTGCGGACCTGCACCAGCACCTTGCCGGACTCGGCCGGCGGCCGGCAGATGACGCCCACGAGGTTGAAGCGCAGGCCCGGATCGATGGTCGCCGCGCCCTCCGCGGCCGCCTCGACCGGCGCGGCGGCGGCGCGCCCGGCCACGTCGGCGGGCGGGCGCGCCGCCGCGACCGGCAGCGCGACAGACAGGGCGATGGTCTGGGTGCGCACAGCGGGGGCGCGCACCCACGCCGCCACGGCGTCGTTGACCCGCGGCGCCAGCCAGATGGCCGCCAGCGTCGCCATGAAGGTGACTATCGAAATGGTCGCCGCGCGGGCGACCCGCTTGTGGGAGTGAGCTCGCGCCATGTCAGTTTCGGCAGACTTGGTTTCGACAGGGTAGCACGAAACCCTCATGCCGCCATCCCGCGGCCGCGTACGCGAGGCGGGCGCCGGCTCGTCGATCACGTCGTCGACCTTGTCCGCGGCCAGGCAGCTCCAGATCGGGTTGTACACGCGATCGACCTCGTGCGCGTACAGGTCGAGCTCCGCCTGCAGGTGCGTGAGCATGACGTCCCCGCCGGGGTGTGTGGGCTGGGCGCCGGTAGCCGCCATGATCTCGCGCGACTGCTCGGGATTGTCGATCCACATGCAGGGCATCAGCAGGTTGTGGTTGAACGGCTGCCTGCCGCGGATCTCCCGGAAGAACGGCGAGTTGAACGCCTCCAGCAGACTCACGTCACGGATGTTGTCGGTGGCGAAATGCGTGAAGATGCAGGGCTCCACCCAGCCGCCGCTGCTGATGTGCACGTAGTGCCTGCCGGCGATGCAGCCTTTGACCCAGGGAGCGTCGCCCCAGAAGTCGACGGGGAAGATCGTCTTGGTATCGCGGATGCGGTGGATGTCGATGCGGAACTGGTTGCGCTCCTCCGGCGTGAGCATCATCGTCGTGTCGGGCTCGCGACCGAGCGGCATGTAGAGGAAGTGCCAGGCCAGCATGGCGCCCCTGGCGATCAGCGGATCGATGAACTCGTCGCTGACGATGGCCTGCCAGTTGTTCCTGGCGACCGTACAGGAGTAGCCGAAGACCACGCCGGCCTTACCGAGATGGTCCATGATCTCCATGACCTGAGCGTGCACGCCGGCGCCCCGGCGCTGGTCGGTGAGCTCGGGAGAGCCCTCGAGGCTGAGCATCGGCGCGATGTTGCCGATCCTCGCGAGCTCGTCGATGGTGTCGTGGTCGAGGAGCGTGCCGTTGGTGAAGACCTGGAAGTAGGCGTCCTTGTTGGCGCGCGCGAAATCGAGCAGCTCGTCCCACATGAACGGCTCGCCGCCGAGCAGGGTGAACAGGTAGACGCCCATATCGTTACCTTCGTCCACGATCTTCTGCATCAGCGCTCTATCGAGATCCTGGTCGGGCGCGTACTCCGCCGCGTAGCAGCCGTCGCAGGTGAGATTGCAGCGCATGGTGGGGCTCATGAGGATCGTCGTAGGGGCCAGCATACCCGTGTTCTCGACCAGCTCGCTGCGCTTTGCCACACCGCGAAGAAGGTTGTTCACGATAAGACATTCGATGAAACGGTCGCGGCAGTGCGGGCTGAGCCTGGACGTGACGTGCCTGGCGATGTTGAGCGCTGGATGGTCGTCCTTGACCTTATCGGTGACGAATCGAACTGAGCCCTTCCACTGGTCGGGGGTGATCTTCTCCGCCAGCTTGAACGCCTTGACGATCCTGGCCTTGTCGTCGCTCGCGGCCAGCTTGAGCATCTGATTAATCGCCTGCCTCTGCACGGCTGTGTAGAGGCCGTCCACGCGGCTCATCCACATCCTCCTTCCCTCGTGCGCGCCCGTGCCCAGCGGGCGCGCGTTCGTGACGTCGGGAACGTCGTGGAGAGAAGACCCCAGGCGGTACGGCGAAGACGAGGACCGCCTCGAAACGTCGGCTCCCCCCGACGCTCTCTGGGCAACCATGGTGACATACTACCACCCGCGCGCTGTCGCCACGGCGGCAACACTTCATTTGCCAATTCGTCTAGAGAACCCTCAAGTTTGTCGGGCGGCGGCCGATAGGCACATTGATAAGGGCAAACCTGTCGTGAGGCAGGGACGCAAAGCCAGAGGTCTTGAATGATCAAGATAGCTCGGTTGCCGGATCCGATCTTCGCCCCCGCGAACCTCGCTTTCCGCCGCCTGCCTCAAGCTCGCGTCCCCGTCGTCCGCCCCAGGTGAACCCGGTCAACGTCCGCCGGCCCCGAGCAAGCCGGCAGGCCGAGGGAATACCGAAGTGGAGGCGAAAGTGATGAAACCAAGGATCCTCGTCCTGGCCGTCGCGCTGCTCTGTCTGCTGGCCCTGCCGAGCGTGGCACTGGCCGACGACGAGCCCGGCGGCAAGATCGACCCGAGCGTGGTGACCGTGCTTGAGGCGACCGGCGGCGCCATCGCCTTGCCGGTGATGGTGAACGCGCCCGGCGCCCTCGACCAGGTGACCGCGACGATCCCGTTGGGCGTCGACATCACCCAGCTTCCGCTCGTCGACAGCGTGGCCGCCTTCCTCACGCCCGCCGAGATCCAGGCGCTGGGCAACGCGACCTTCGTCACCACGGTCGTCGCCGACAACCTCGTACACGGCTTCGACTACGCGAGCACGATGGACATCACCAACCTCACGATCGGCCTGGCCAATGTACCCGCCCCGGCCGACGGCGGCCCGGCGGGGGCCGGCGTCACCGTGGCCGTCCTTGACAGCGGCGTGGCCACCACCACGGATCTCGCGGCCAGCCGCATCGTCGGCTGGAAGGACTTCGTCAACGGCCAGCCGGCGCCCTACGACGACGCCGGCCACGGCACCTTTGTCGCCGGGCTCATCGCCGGCGACGGTACGGCGTCTCTGCCGTTGGAGAACGGCGGCTACGCCACCGTGCAGTTCCGCGGCGTCGCCCCCGCCGCCGACATCGTCGGCATCAAGGTGCTCGACGAGGTCGGTCAAGGGCGCGGGTCCGCGGTGATCGCCGGCATCGCCTGGGCGATCGCGCACAAGGCCGACTACAACATCCGCGTGCTCAACATCTCGCTCGGCGCCAACCCCGTCGGTCCCCTCAACAAGGACCCGATCGCCATGGCGGTCGAGGCGGCCTGGAAGAGCGGCATCACTGTCGTCTGCGCCGCCGGCAACGAGGGCGACTTCGGCAAGGGCGGCATCCTCTCCCCCGGCAACTCCCCGTTTGTCATCACCGTCGGCGCCACCGACACGCGGCAGACCGCCGACGTCAGCGACGACGTTGTGGCCGCCTACAGCTCGGTGGGCCCGACCCTCTTCGACGAGATCGCCAAGCCGGACCTCGTGGCGCCCGGCAACCGCCTCATCGCCCTGCGCGCGCAGGGCTCCTACCTCGACACGAACTTCTCAAGCAACGTGATCTCCCTGGCCGACTTCGCGCCCACGGCCCCGGCCGGGACGGTGTCCAGCTACTTGATGCTGTCCGGCACGAGCGCCTCCACGCCGGTCGTGGCCGGTGCCGCAGCGCTGATGATCGGCGCCAATCCGAGCCTGACGCCTGGCGACGTGAAGAAGCGGCTCATGAAGACCGCCGATCCCGTCGCCGGCGCCAACAAGATGCAGGCGGGCGAAGGCACGCTCGACGTGGACGAGGCCCTGGCCTCGACCCTGCTTGCCAACGGGTGGGCCAAGTCCGACCAGATCGGCGACGGCAAGAAGGGCTTCAAGGATAACGACTACAAGAAATGGGAAAAGAAGGTCTGGGACAAGTACGGATGGTTGAAGTACAAGTGGGCGAAGTACAAGTGGGCGAAGTTCAAGGCGGGGAAGTACAAGTGGGCGGAAGTCGTGTGGACGAAGTACAAGTGGGCGGAGGTCGCGTGGAGCGAGTACGACTGGGCGAAGTACAAGTGGGCCATCCTGCTCCAGGGACAGTGACCGCAGCGGGCAACCGTGCATAGCGTAGGCGAGACGGCCGGGCGGCAACGCCCGGCCGTCTCATTGTATGTCATGGCCTTCGCTGTGGCGGCCACCGCGGCCTTTGCCTGGGTCTCCTACCGAGACGGCATGTCGCTTTCCTGGGCACTGCTGGCCCTCGCGCTGCTCGCCGTTATCGCGGACATGCGCGAGGTGCGCCTGCCTGGACTCGGCCACGTAGGTATGTCGTTCGTGCCGATTCTCGCTGCTCTTGCAGTCCTGGGACTTTGGCCAGCGATGGTCGTCGCGGTCGTCTCCGGTGCGGCGGACATCGTAGTGACCAAGGATCCGGTCAAGATCGTGTTCGATATTGCGAACTGCGTCTTGTCGACCTTCATCGCAGGGCTCGTCTATGTGGCACTTGTGCCCGCCGATGCGGGCATCCTCAAGATGGTCATTCCAGCGTTCCTGGCTACTGCTCTGGACTTCTTCGCCAGCACCGCAGGGGTGGCAGGCGTGATTGCACTCAGCACGGGCGGCAGTCCTATTTCAATATGGCGGAAGAACTACCAGTGGGGGCTCCCAAGCTACCTCGCCGGGACGACGTTCGCGCTGCTCGCGGTCTGGCTCTACGGCCTGCTGGGCATCGCCGGGCTGGTTCTGGCGGTGCCCCCGGTCGTGCTCATCTACTACTCCTACGAGATCTATGTGAGCCGGGCGCGCGACAGAGTGACCTTCGACGCCGAGCGCGACTCGTTTCACGACGAGCTCTCCAAGTCGACGGAGCTCCACGAGGAGCTGAAGAGCGCGCAGCTCAAGGTCGCCGCCGAGATCGAACGCGCCCGCCGTATCCAGTCCGACCTCCTCCCCACCTCCATACCGCACGCCGAGGGGCTGCAACTGGCGCAGCGCATGGAGTTCCTCGGCGAGATGGGCGGCGACTACTACGACTACATCCCCTTCGGCGACGGCCGCATCGGCATCGTCTGCGGCGACGTCATGGGCAAGGGCCTTGCCGCGGCGCTGATCATGGCGATGTCGCGTTCGCTGCTGCACAACGCCGTCGCCCCGGGTAAAGGGCCGGGCGAGGTTCTCGCCGAGGTGAACGACGGCCTCGCGCGCGATCTCGAAGGCCAGCGCCTGCCGTACTTCCTCACGCTGGTCCTGGCCGTGTACGACCCGCAGAGGCGCAGCCTGGCGATCGCCGGCGGCGGCCACAATCCCGTCCTCGTCGCCGGCGCGGGAGGCGTGCGCCAGGTGCCCTCGCGCGGCGCGGCGCTCGGCGTGCGCACGGGACTGCAGTTTCCCGAAGACCAGGTCGAGCTCGCCGCCGGCGACACCGTGGCTCTGTACACCGACGGCCTCACCGAGGCGCGCGACCCCAGCGGCGAGCTTTTTGGCCTCGAGAGACTCGAGACCGCGCTCGCGCGTTGTCATCGGCGCCCACTTGATGAGACACTGGAGTCTGTGTGGGGCGACGTCGCCGCTTTCCGCGCCGCCACGGCGCCCGGCGACGACGCTACACTGCTGCTCGCGCGTCTCGCCTGAACGGCGGCGACCCGCCATGATGCACCGGACACCGAACGGGGGGAGAGATGGCTGATCCAGCGGCCGATCCACCGGCCTCGCTGCAGGTGTTTCGTTACACCGCCGGCGACGACAGGGTGCGCGCCGTCATCGGCGATGTCGAGGCCGGTCTGCCCCTCGAAGACCTGGTCGCACACGCGACGGAAGCCCTCGAGAGCAAGACGTTCATGTGTTTCGCCGTCTCGCAGGCCGGCGACTTCGTCGCCGACGAGCTCTGTTTCGTACCACGTGGCGAACGCTGCGAGATCCTCAGCATCCGCACCAACGGCTGGAAGCGACACCACGGCGACCACCGCCGCAGTCTCGTGGAGATCCTCAACAATCTGGCCGCGGCTGTGGCCTGTGGCAAGCTGCGCATCCTCGACGAGGCCGAGCTCCTGCAGGACGCCCGGGCCGGCACGGAGCTCCTGCACTTCGCCATCGACGACTCGGCCTCCCTGACGACGGCGCGCGAGGCCGTCGATGCCATCCTGCAGGAGTCCGGGATCGACGAAGTCACGAGGCAGCGCACGATCCTCTGCATCTCGGAAGCCGTGACCAACATGCTGCTGCACGGCGGCGGTCGGGGGGCGATGACCCTGCGGCGCCTCGACGATCGCCTGCGCGTCGTGGTCGCCGACCAGGGACCAGGGATGAACTTTCTCAACTGGATCGGGCCGCCGACAAAGAAGGGGCAGGCTTCGATGGGCTACGGCTTCAAGATCATCCTCGACTATCTCGACGCCGTCGGGCTGCGCACCGGCCACACGGGCACCACACTGATACTGGACCGCAAGACCGACTGAGGCAGGACAGCATGCTGCAGACAACGATCGCCCCGGGCCCGGCGCCCACCGTGTTCCTCGCCGGCGAGATGGACCTCGACTGCGCCGACACCCTGCGCGAAGCCGTGGCCGAGGCTGCCCGCGGCGCTCAGACCGTGGTCCTCGACTTCGCCGACGTGAAGTTCATCGACTCGTCGGGGACCGGCATCTTCGTGCGTCTCAGCCTCGACATGAAGAGCCAGGGCACGCCCATGGTGGCTCGCAATCTGTCGCCCGCCGTGAGGGGTGTCTTCGACATGCTGCGCGTGCGCGATCTGGTCGGCGACGAGGTCTTCCCGGACTGACCGGCGCGGTCGGGTCGACGTGGGGGGCGCCGCCAGGCGCCGCCCACGCTGAGACTACGCCTTGCGCAACGGGCCCATCCCCGACAGGGTCACGATGGTCGCGGCGTCGATGCAGTCGCTCACGCTGGCCACGCACGCTTCGC
>Ga0194056_10000917_pt1 | contig 16162 bp, 9 predicted proteins | sample SepL4413m_MetaG_FD_155458 | JGI IMG/M metagenome (GOLD analysis project Ga0194056, IMG submission 155458) | Anoxic zone freshwater microbial communities from boreal shield lake in IISD Experimental Lakes Area, Ontario, Canada - Sep2016-L442-13m | ecosystem: Environmental > Aquatic > Freshwater >... | reverse complement strand
CATCTATCGTGACGGCGGTTTCGGGTTGCCCATTCTTGGGGCAACTGATACCCTGAAAAAAATTGATGCAAATGCGATGCGAAAATACATCGCTGACAATTATTCAAATTCAAACATTGTGATTTCAGTAGCGGGCAGTTTTGATGAAGGCTCAATAGTTTCGTTGATCGAATCTTATTTTGGAAGTCGTTACGTCGAAGGTACGCGTGAACGAAGTTTCTCTGAGTCAGTTTTTGACGGTTCTGTTTTACTGAAAAAGAAAGAGACTGAGCAAGCCCATTTGTGCATTGCTTTTCCTTGCTATGAATACGATCACCCTTTGGCATATGCGACTTTACTAATGAATACTGTGCTTGGGGGAGGCATGAGTTCGCGCCTGTTCCAGAAAATTCGCGAAGAAAAAGGTCTTGTGTACTCAATTTTTTCTTATCCGATGACGAACGTCCATTCTGGTATGTTTACGATTTATGCAGGAATGAACCCAGCTAATTTGGACCTTGTCATTTCTCTGATTTCGGAGGAGCTTAACGTCCTGAAACGAGACGGAATTCCAATGGATCTGATTGCAAAGACAAAAAATCAGATTAAAGGCAACATCATTCTAGGAATGGAGACGCCGAGTCGACGCATGAGTTCGAATGCAAGCTCTGAGATTTTGAAGGGAGAAATTCAGACTCAGGATGAGCTCATTGCAAAGATAAATGCTATTGACGAGAGTCAGGTACGCGAGACCATTGCGTATATATTTGGGGCAGGGAAAGTCAGCGGTGCGGCGATCGGGCCGATCGAGAGTGTAGATTTGAAAGACTTCAAATAATCTAGTTCGTTTCATTTTGAAGAAAAAAGCCAAGCTTATTGCAAAAATTCAACAAAAACATTAATATGTATAATGAGATAAAAAGAGTTCTTGAAAGGAGCTTGATATTATGTCTAATATTACAGAAATTTTCGGGTCTAACGTTTTTAACGACGCTGTTATGAAGGAAAGATTGCCGAAAGCCACTTACAAAGAGATTCGCAAAACTATTGAACAAGGTGAAAACCTTAACCCCGCAACTGCAGAAGTAGTTGCAAATGCCATGAAAGACTGGGCCATTGAAAAAGGAGCAACTCACTTTGCTCACTGGTTCCAACCTATGACTGGCGCAGCAGCAGGAAAGCATGACTCTTTCATTAATCCTACCGACGATGGTAAGGTTATACTTGAATTTTCAGGTAAAGAATTAGTTAAAGGCGAACCTGACGCATCTTCATTTCCATCAGGTGGATTAAGAGCTACTTTTGAAGCTCGCGGATACACAGCTTGGGATTGCACTTCACCAGCATTCTTAATTGATGAGACATTGTACATTCCGACAGCATTTTGTTCATACACTGGCGAAGCATTAGACAAAAAGACTCCAGTTCTCCGTTCAATGGAAGCTATGAACACAGCTGCACTTAAATTACTTAAAGTTCTCGGCGACACTACAACTCTTAGAGTTGTTACCACAAGTGGACCTGAGCAAGAATACTTCCTGATAAATAAAAGCGACTATTTACAACGCAAAGATTTAAGATTTACTGGACGCACTTTATTTGGAGCGCGTACACCTAAAGGTCAAGAGATGGAAGACCATTACTTTGGAAGCATCAAAGAGCGTGTAGTTGATTTCATGAAAGAACTTGATACCGAACTATGGAAAGTTGGCGTTGCTGCAAAGACTAAGCATAATGAAGTTGCTCCGTCACAATATGAAATTGCACCTGTTTTCACTACTGCTAATATTGCAACAGACCATAACCAACTTGTTATGGAGACTTTGAAAAAAGTTGCTTTGAGACATGATTTTGTATGTTTGTTACATGAAAAACCTTTCGCTGGAATCAATGGTTCAGGTAAACACAATAACTGGTCTTTGGCCACTAATGATGGCAACAACTTGCTTGATCCTGGAAAAACTCCTGAAAAAAATATTTCCTTCTTGCTATTCTTATCAGCAGTACTTGCTGCAGTTGATGAATATGCGGACTTATTAAGACTTTCAGCTGCAAACCCTGGAAATGACCACCGTCTTGGTGCAAACGAAGCTCCTCCTGCAATAATTTCAATTTTCTTAGGTGAACATCTCGTCGAAATCCTTGAAAGCATCGAGATGAGCACAATTCTTGGACCATCTACTAGGAAATCGGAGATTTCAGTTGGTGTTAAGACACTTCCTTTGTTAGCGAAAGACACTACTGACCGCAACAGAACTTCATCGTTTGCGTTTACAGGGAATAAATTTGAGTTCAGAATGGTTCCTTCATCTGCTTCAATCGCAGGTTCATGCTTCGTGTTGAACACAATCGTGGCTGAGACAATCACTCAAATTGTTGATAAACTTGCTAAGTCAAAGAACTTAGAAAAAGACGCAATGAAATTGGTTGGAGAACTTTATTCTAAGCACAAAAGAGTTATTTATAACGGTAACGGTTACACTGACGAATGGATTGCTGAAGCAGCTCGCAGAGGCCTACCTAATATCACTAACATGGTCGATTCCACAAAAGCAATCATCAGCAAGAAAAATATCGATGTCTTGAAAAAGCACGGAGTTCTTGATAAGAACGAATGTGAATCAAGATATGAAATCCTTCTTGAGCAATATTCAAAAACCATCATGATTGAAGCTTTGACAGTTCTTGATATGGGTAGAAAGCAAATTCTTCCTTCTGTACTTTCATTCCAAGGTAGTTTGGCTGGAAATATTTCAGCGATGAATGATATCAAGAAATCTGCATCTACCGCTACGGCTACTAAGTTATTTGATCAGTTGACTAAGGATATTGACCTTCTCGACAAGTCGCTGACTAAACTGGAAGCGGCAATTAACAAAGCAGATGCCGATCATTCTGACTCATTTAAGCACGCTGCGAAATTTAGAGACCTTGTATGCCCTGCAATGCTTGAAGTTAGAGAGATTTCTGACGGTTTAGAATTGTATGTGGACGAAGAGTTCTGGCCATTCCCAACCTATGGTGATATCTTCTTTGAAACCATTTAATTTAAATAATACAGAAAAAAGCCTCCGAGTTTCGGAGGCTTTTTTGGTGGGGATGGTGGGAGTCGAACCCACACGGTGTCACCACCGACGGATTTTGAGTCCGTTACGTCTGCCAGTTCCATCACATCCCCAAACGCAAGTCAAATATTAGCATAAAAAAACTTCGAAATCAAGTAAAATTGTTTAAAATTATTGCATAATATTTTAAACAATTATGTTATAATGTTAAAAAATGAACGAAAAAAGAATGAGGAAGTTAGTCATGAGCGATTTATCATTTTTAAGATTTAGTGAGATTGAACGAAAACACAGAATGATCATGAATTATTCCGCAGATTTGTTATCTATAAACGCTGTTGATGGGTTATTTGTTTTTGTTTCTCAGTCTTCTAAAGAGATTCTTGGATATGATCAAAAGGAAATTATTGATAAAAATTTGTTTGAACTTGTTCATCCAGATGATTTGAAAAGGCTAAAAAAAGAGCAATCATCAGTAAAAGATGAAAAAGACACTTTAAGTTTGACGTATAGGATTCGTAAGGTAGATGGAACTTATATTTGGTTTGAGACCTTGATTAAAGGTGTTGCTGACGCAAACACAAAGCAGATTAAAGAATTGATTTGTGTTTCTCGGGATGTTTCGGCGCAAAAAGAAATTTTAGATGATTATATGGAAAATGAAAAGAGGCTTTTGTTTGCTCAATCTATTGCTCACGTCGGGAACTGGGAATTAAACCTTAAGACAAAGGCAATCTGGGCTTCTCCTGAATCTTATCGAATCTATGGCTTTGAAAAAATAGATAACAATCTCTTTCACAAGGATATTCAAAAAGTTGTTATACCAGAGTATCGTGCAGAATTAGATAGTGCTTTGATCTCACTGATAAAAGGAAAAAAACCATACCAGGTTGAGTTTGAGATTGTTAGAAATTCTGATTCTCAAATTAGACGGGTTTTCTCTCAAGCGGAACTTGAATATGACGAGTTTAAAAAACCGATCAGAGTCACTGGAGTTTTAAGAGACATTACTGAATTAAAGGCAGCTCAAAATGCTTTAATTGAAAGTGAAGCAAAGCAAAAAGCTATGATTGCAAATATTTCGGATGTTATCGGAATTATGGATTCTAATGCTATCGCTACATATCTTAGTCCTAATTGCACGCAATGGTTTGGGTGGAGTCAAGAGGATATTCTTCATAAAGCCGTTTGGCATGTTGTGCACCCGGATGATTTGAGTCAAATAAAACTTGAATTTGAAAAATTATTAAAGTTGCCTGGAACTACTAGAACTGTAGAGTTTAGATACAAGTGCAAAAACGAGACTTATAAAAGCGTAAAACTGACTGGGACAAACATGATTGATAATCCAAATATTAAAGGTATTTTATTGAATTATCATGATATTTCAGAACAGAAAAAAATGCTTTCAGCATTAATTGAAAACGAGGAAAAATATCGTGGTGTTTTTTCCGCAGTTAGCGATGGGTTATTTATTGTAGATATAGAAACAAAAAACATTATTGATGCGAACGAAAATGCTTTAAAGATGTTTGGTTATTCAAAACGGGAAATTGAAAAGTTGAAGTTTAATGAAGTTTTCAAAGAAGAGATGTACCAGAAAAAGAAAGACGGATCGACTTTCCCAATTGAGTTAACAACAACAGTATTTGAATTGGACGGTCGCCAGACATTACTTGCGGTTGTTAAGAATATTTCATTATTAGTTAAAAGTGAAAACGAAATTATTGAGACTAATCGACTTCTTCAAGAGTCTCAGAAGTTTGCTCATATAGGGAGTTATTTGTTTGATTTAGAAACAGGCATTTGGTCTGCTACGCCTGAATTAATGCGAATATTTGGTATAGATGAGTTTTATCAAAGAGATTTTGCAGGTTGGCTTTCTTTAGTTTCACCTTTAGATCGGGAACGCATGTCTCAGTATTTTGAGAAAGTATTATCGGTAAAAGAACCTTTTGATAATGTTTATCGCATTGTGAAAAGAGAGACTTCTGAGGAAAAATGGGTTCATGGACTTGGGGTTTTTGAACTGGATGAAACCAATTCAAAGTATATTTTTATTGGAACAATTCAAGATATTTCAGAGAAAATTTCTTACGAAGAAAAATTGCAACAATCAATTTCCTTACTTACTACTACCCTGGAGTCTACTACAGACGGCATTTTGGTTGTTGATATTAGTGGGAATATTTCTTATTATAATCAGAAATATTTGGAAATGTGGGATATTCCTCAAGGGATTATTGAATTGGGCAATGACGATGAGGCTATACAATATGTTACAGGTAAAGTCTTGAACCCGGCCTACTTTGAAGAGGTAATAAAAGAAATATATTATAGTCCTGAATCAAAGAGCTTCGATGAAATCGAATTACTTGATGGCAGGGCATTTGAGCGATATTCAATTCCACAATATTTGAATGGAGTAATTGTTGGCAGAGTTTGGAGTTTTAGAGATGTGACAGCAAGGAAAATTTCGGAATTAAAATTAAAAGAGAGCGAAGAACATTTTAGAAGTGTTGTTGAGTTTTCGCAAGATGCTTTTTATCGAAGAAATATTGTTGAAGAAACTTACGACTATGTTAGCCCGGTTTTTGAAAAACTAACTGGATATTCTGCTCAAGAAATGATGAAAATGAATCGCAAACAAGTATTAAGCAAGGTGCATCATGAAGACATTCCTGATGTACAAATGTTTTTTTCTGCACATAATTTTTCTTCAAATGATTCTGTTTCCTTAGAATATCGTTTTCTTTGTAAGGATGGAAAATATCGCTGGTTTGCTGATAAGTTCATTTATGTGAAAGACGAAGGTGAACACTATATTTACGGGTCTTTGCACGATATTAGCGAACGACGTCTTTATGAAGAGAAGATTCTTTTTAGCAGTTTCCATGATAGTTTGACTGGACTTTATAATCGCAGATTTTTAGACGAGGAGATGCCTAATCTCAATAAACCTGAGAATCTTCCGATTTCAATAATTGTCGGCGACATGAATGGTTTGAAGCTTGCTAACGATACTTTCGGTCATAATGTTGGCGATGCAATATTAATAAAATGCGCTGAGATTATTAAAAGGACTTGCCGACCAGAAGATATTATTGCGCGTTGGGGCGGAGACGAATTCATTGTTGTTCTAAAGAACACCGGATTTGAGGAAACAAATAAAATTGTTGGTCGCATCAATGAAAATTGCTCGAACGAACAAGTGAATTCTATTCCTGTTTCAATTTCCTTTGGATTTGAGACAAAAACCGAAATGGAACAAGACATAAATGTGGTTTTGAAAATTGCTGAAGATTATATGTATAAGCATAAAATGGTTGAAACTACTTCAATAAGAGGGAAGACAATTGATATGATGCTTAATACTCTTTATGAGAAAAATGTTAGAGAAGAAAAACACTCGAGAAGGGTAAGTGAACTATGTGCACAAATTGGAAGCGCGCTAAATTTACAAGAAAATATCGTAAGCAAACTCAGAGCAACAGGTCTAGTTCATGATATAGGAAAAATTGCTATCAACGAAGAAATTTTAAATAAACCTGGTCGGTTAAATGAAATTGAATGGGCAGAAATCAAAAGACATTCTGAAATTGGATATCGTATTCTGAGTTCGAAAAGTGAAATGTCTGAAGTTGCTGATCATATTTTAATGCATCATGAAAGACTAGATGGCACAGGATATCCAAAAGGTTTAATGGGCGATGATATACCTATGATAAGTAGGATAATTGCAATTGCAGATGCTTATGACGCAATGACTAGTGAACGAAGCTATAAGGATGCTATGGGTGAAGATGAGGCAATTGCTGAATTAATTGATAAAGCAGGCACTCAGTTTGACGAAAAGATTGCAAATGTGTTTATCGAAAAGGTTTTAAATAGAAGCGATATTTTGAAAAAAGCAACGAAAAAATCTTGATAAATGTAAATATATGGTATATAATTGTACCGAAATAGTTGGAGAGCTATTTGACAATGTGAAGTGAAGGCAGTATAATTAATTTTGTAATGGCTGAGTCTTTTCAAAATATTATTGAAAAGTACGGAGGAACCAAGTTTTGGGGTTAATCCACAATCGTTGTGGAGGGGGGCCTATTTACCCTAACCCGTCAGCTAACTTCGGAAGCCGAAATAGGGAGGACACATGAATTACGTACCAAAGAGACTTATTGGCTTGATTGCAGTATTTTCTTTGCTTATGACAATTTTCTCGGGAATTGTCTCGTTTGCATCTTCAGGAACGGTTACAGCAAACAAAGTTAACTTCAGAACTAAGCCAAGTACGACATCATCGGTTATCAAAAAAGTAAGTAAAGGCACGAAAGCGACGTTGATTAGTAAGACAGGGAACTGGTATAAAGTAAAAATTGCCGGAAAGACAGGTTATATTTCTTCACAATATATTAAGAAGACTGTCGTTAAATTAAAGACCGCAAGAGTTGTTGTAAGTGTATCTAATATTCGTAAAGCGGCAACAATGAAATCAAAAGTACTAGGGAAAATCAAAAAGGGTGCAACCGTAACTATCCTTTCATCAAAGGGTGTTTGGTATCGTATTCGCACAAAGTCTGGCACAATAGGCTATGTAAAAAAATCGTTTTTAAGTATTAATAGCACTACGAATCGTGGTACTGCTAGACCTTCAAAAGCAGATCAAATCATAGCGTATGCAAAGACTTTTATTGGGACAAAATATGTTTACGGAAGTGCAAGTCCGACTGGCGGTTTTGATTGTTCTGGATTCGCTTATTATGTTTTTAAGCATTTTGGCATTTCAATAAATCGTTCCTCTTCAGGAATTGCAAATGATGGGGAAGAAGTAGCTTATAAAAATCTTCAACCAGGGGACATATTGCTTTTTAACCAAAGAGGACATATTGATCATACTGCTATTTATATTGGTGGCGGTAAAATGATTCATTCTGAACCACATTCTGGTGTGAACATTGATGTCTTAATGGACAATGGATATTATGAAAAATGCTATGTAAAAGCGGTTAGAGTTATTTAATAAATATTACAAATCAACTTTAAGCTCTCCAGCGATGGAGGGCTTATGCTTTTTTATATCACGCTTTTTGCTACATGCTCCATTCTTTTGTCAGGACTATTCTGCGATTTAATTGGATGCCAAATAGCTATTCTAATTTCAGCAATCTTGCTAGTTTTTTTGCTAGTTTTAAAGATCCGATTTCAACGAAATCAGAAGAATTTTTTGTTGTTCGTCTTGATAGTGTTTGTCATTTCTACAATTTCTTATTCCTCAAATCGTCATCTGATAGAAACCAAATTCCAAAATTCCTTTGGCAAAACTCAAGTATTTGAAGCAGAGATATTAACATATCCAAAAATCAATGGGGACATTAATACTTATGAAGTTGCCAGTGAAGGCGGAAAACTAAAATTATCAGTTTGGAAACCAGATACACAATATAAACCAGGCGATGTAATAAAGATTAAAGCGGCGATAAAAGCGCCAGAACCTGCAAGAAATCCAGGGGGGTTTGATAATCAAAATTATTTACTTACAAAAGGAATTGGCGGTGAAATTTTTGCTGGTAAAGAAGATGTCAGTCTGATTCGACAAAATGGAAGTAACTTTCTGTTTGAACTTGGATATCAGATTAAAATGAGCATTGTTAATTCAATAAAAAATTATTTGCCTCCAGACCGTGCAGCGCTACTGAATTCTATGCTGATTGGTTATACTGAGGATGTTGATCCTGAAACGAAGCAGGACTTTAATGATGCAGGACTTACGCATTTGATGGCGGTTTCAGGCATGAACGTGACATTTGTGTTGCTGCCAGTAATTTGGATTGCTAAGAAACTTAAAGCAAGACGGAAACTAGTAGGTTATATCGGATTGGGAAGTCTGCTAGTGTTTATGTTAATCACAGGTTTTGCGCCATCGATAGTTAGGGCAAGCGTAATGGCCGGTATGGTTCTCCTGTCTCGAATGATAGATAAGGACTGCGATTTCGCCACATCAATTGCGCTCTCTGCATTAGTAATGGAGATAGTAAATCCGTTATGCGTGTTCGACCTTGGCTTTCAATTTTCGTTTTGTGCTACAATCGGAATAGTTTTAATGAGCAATAAAATATCGCTCTTCTTCGAAACACACCGCATTCCAAAAGGGGTGGCTGAGGTTCTTGGGGTCACCATTGCTGCGCAACTTTCGGTGTTGCCAATCATGGTGAATTATTTTAATCAAGTTTCAATTATCTCAGTGCTTTCGAATTTAATTGTCGTTCCCTTGACAGGAGTAATAACTGTGCTTGGATTTTTGCTATCAGGAGTTTCCACTGTGCCAATTTTTGCAAATCCGATAGCATTTGTTGTAACCATTTTAGTAGGGTTCGTGAAACTCGTTTCTCAATACGCTGCCGATATTCCCGGAGCGACCCTGAAAATTCCTGACTTTGGGGTGTTCGGGACGATGATATATTTTATAGCGCTGTATGGAGTTTTTAATTTCAAGAAGACGATTGATTTATTACGGAAAAGCAAGCAAGTTAGCTTTGTAGTCGTAGTAGTTTTTTTAGTTGCGATGCTGAATTTCTTGCCAGACGGCAAACTCAAAATTACGGTATTTGATGTAGGGCAGGGGGATTCGATATTAATTTCAACCCCGAAAGGTCAACACGTGCTTGTGGATACAGGGGACGGGAAGACGAAACTTTCGAGCGTCTTGCTTGGGATGGGTATTTCAAATTTGGACTTGGTGATTCTGACGCATTCACACTCGGATCATGTTGGGGGGCTAGCTGAACTCCAAAAGTGGATTCCGATTAAGAGTATTCTTCGCGAAGACGTTCAGGCTGGTAATTTCATCTCATTGGAAGATGGTCTGAAAATTGATTTTTTGAACCCTCAAACCACAGCACTTTCTGAAGATGACAGTCTTGCAAATGAGCAGTCTATCGTATCAGAGATAACATACAAAAAATTCAACATTTTACTCACGGCAGATACAGGCTTCGAGACGGAAAACACTTATATTTCCAATAGGGTGTTTGAAAATGTCGAAATTTTGAAAGTTGGGCATCATGGTTCGAATTATAGTAGCGGTGAAAATTTTCTGTCCTATAATGCGTTTCAAAATGGTATAATCAGTGTTGGTAAAAACTTGTACGGTCATCCGAGCGCCGAGACAATTAAGCGACTTAAGACAAGCGGTTGTCAGGTGTTTCGGACGGATTATGATGGGGCAATAAACATCGCGACAGATGGAAACGAGTATACCATCTCGTGCAACCTAGATATTTCAGCGTGTGGGAGGCTTATTGATGAGTTTGGCAAACCTAAGAAAACGTATCGAGCAAGGTAATTTGAACGGCGCATTTTTGTTTTATGGGCCAGAGAAATTTTTGATTCGCTATTTTACGGAGTTGATCACGAAAAAAGTCGTCGCGCCAGGGATGGAGCAGATGAATTTGATTCGTTTTGAGGACACAAAAGATGTGTCGTCTATTGTCGCATGCTGCGAAACATACCCCGTGTTTTCGTATGCGAAGCTTGTTCTTGTAAAGAATACGGGGCTTTTTGCGGCTTCCAGGAAATCTGGAGACGCCGAGGATGAAAGCGAAAGTTCGGAATCTATCGACAGCGGGAATGTTGGCAACGCCAAAGAGGAATTGATAGCTTTTTTGAAAGATGTGCCTGAGTATTGTTGCATTGTGTTCTTGGAAGACAGTGTCGCGAAAAACGTCAAGCCTTATAAGGCAATTGCAGCTTCAGGAACCGTCGAAGAATTCGAACGCCTGAACGACGCAGACCTTGAAAAATGGATTGCCCGCGAATTTTCCGAGAACGGCAAAAAGGTCACTCGTGACGCCGTGAATCTGATAATTAAACTCTGCAGTAATTCGATGGATGAAATGAATAATGAAATTTTGAAAATCTGCAACTTGGTTGGATCGCGTGTAGAAATCACCAAGGCAGACGTATCGAATATCACCGGCACTACAATCAAGACCGCCATTTTCGATATCACGAATTCCTTTGCCCAGAAAAACGCGAACCGCGCTTTCGGCGTCCTAGAGGACCTGATTCAACTGAACGAACCGATTCAACGTCTGTTTATAATGATTACTAAGCGATTTGGACAGTATCTCGTGCTGAAGGAATTAATCGCTGCTGGCAAGCCCGAAGATTCGGCAATGCAAAAGGCGGGCTTCGGCCTGAACCAGAAGCGCTACGTCCTCGCGGAAATTCGTATCTTTTCGGTCAAATACTTGCGCGACTTCGTCAAAGAGTGCAACCGCCTCGACCTCGATATAAAAAACGGCCGCCTCAGCGACCGCACAGCAGTGGAACTCCTAATCTCAAAATTCTGTATATAGGCTTCTTTCGTGGGGCTCGAAAGGTCAAATGTTACTTCTTTCGTAGGGGCTCGAAAGACAAGGAAAGCCGCTTTCTGCGATTTCGAGTCCCTACGGAAGAAGTAAAAAAAGGGAGTGATGGTGTTCCCATGCACTCCCTTCCTGAATTTCGTGTGATTAATTTAAATTAATCTTTTTGTTTGGCAGCATTAAAGGCCTTTGTAAGCCTAGAAATTTTTCTTGACGCTGCGTTCTTGTGAATAAGGTTACTTGCTGCGGCCTTATCCAAAGCCTTAATCGCGTTCTTCAATGAGTCAATGGTCTTTGAAGAATCTTCTTTGTGCTTCTTAAGAGTAGTTTTCAAAGCTGATTTCTTTGTAAGTCTTTCAGCAGACTTTCTCTTGGTTGTCTCAACTCTCTTAATCGCTGATTTAATATTTGGCAATCTGTTTCACCTCCGTATTCATATTTAAACCTGATTTATTTGTTAAATCTTAGTTTTCAATGCGCGTCTTAAACGACAACGGATATTCTACCACCTATTTCGGGAAATTGCAAGGCGGAAATCGTGGGGATGTCGTTGGTAAGTTGGCGGGGGGACTGGGTCGTTCTTTTTTATACAGGTTTAAGGACTGGGTCGTACTTTTTTATACAAGTTTCTCTCAGATTCATGAAAGACAAAGCCAGAGAAGGTAACTGCAATCGTTAAGATCGAATTTGAGTATACCATAGTGTGTATTTTCCTAAGTTTAGTGCAGGGAAAAGTCTGATTGAGAGCAACTTGCTAAAATTCTTGTATAAAAATCGGTGACCCAGTCCTTTTGCTAAATAATTCTAATTATTTTGATGGCTTCCGCACAAATAGAACATTGCGCTCGGATATCCGACATTATATAATGAAAGCAGATTTTGGATAGGGGGAAGGTTATGCATTCAGACACTACTGCAAGCCAGCGTATTAAAATACTTGTGGAAAAACTTGAATATCATAATAGGAAATACTATGTTGAAGATTCGCCTGAAATCAGCGACTTTGATTACGATATGTTATATAGGGAACTTGAAACTCTTGAAGAGGAATATCCTGATTTAGTTTTGCCTAATTCTCCAACCAAACGAGTCGGTGGAGCACCTTTGGATGAATTTAAAAAAGTGACTCATTCTGCGCAGATGCAAAGTCTTCAGGATGTGTTTTCATTTGAGGAATTAAAAACCTTCTTGAACAGAGTCAGAGAATCACTTGAAACAGAACCCGAATACGTACTGGAACGAAAGATCGACGGCTTATCAGTCTGCCTAACATACGAAAATGGAATTCTGGTTCGTGGTGCAACTCGAGGCGACGGCTTTGTGGGAGAAGATGTAACTCAGAATATCAAGACTATTCAATCTATTCCTTTGTCATTGCCTGAAAAGTTGCCGGTTTTAGAGGTTCGGGGCGAGGTGTTTTTACCGAAGGCAGAGTTTGAAAGGATTAATGAAGCGCTTGAAATTGCAGGCCTTCCGCTTTTTGCAAACCCACGAAACGCAGCTGCTGGCTCACTCCGCCAGTTGGATTCCAAAAAAACAGCAGAGCGCAAACTCGATATCTTCGTTTTCAACATTCAGAATATTGAAGGGAAAGCATTTTCAACTCATTCCGAAACCCTTAATTATTTGAAATCGCAAGGCTTTAAAGTTAGCCCTGATTTCATGGTTAGCAGTTTTTACGAAGTTTTTGAAGAAGGAATTAAAAAGATCGGCGATGCGCGAGGCGATTTTTCATATGATATTGATGGCGCAGTACTTAAAATTAACCGCCTTTCTCTGAGGGATCAGCTTGGAGCCACTACTAAGACTCCGAAATGGGCTGTTGCGTATAAATATCCGCCTGAAGAAGTGGAAACTAGAATCACAGAAATTCAGGTGAATGTCGGGCGCACAGGAGCCGTCACGCCCCTCGCGATTTTCGAACCTGTTCGTGTTTCAGGGAGCCTGGTAAGTAAGGCGACACTTCACAATGTTGATTTTATTAAGGAAAAAGACATTAAAATTGGTGATTCGGTTATCATTCGAAAAGCTGGAGAAATAATCCCTGAGGTTGTCTCTGTCGTAACCGACAAACGTTCAGGTCGTGAAGAAAATTTTGTGATGCCGCTTAATTGTCCTGTGTGCGGTGCTGATGTTGTTCGGAACGAAGGAGAATCGGTTTATCGATGCACCGGAATAGAATGTCCTGCACAGCAATTGAGGATGATCGAACACTTTGCTTCTCGGGATGCAATGAACATCGACGGGCTTGGACCCGCTATCGTAGAGAAACTCATGGGACTCGGTTTTATCAAACAAATCGCCGACCTCTACTATTTAAAAGATCGGCGCGCCGAGTTAATTCAAGTTATGACGAAGACGAAGACCGATAAATCGGTCGACAACCTGCTCAAATCAGTTGAGGCCAGCAAGCAGAACGACCTTGGAAGGCTTCTGTTTGGCTTCGGAATCCGAAACATCGGGGCCAGAGCGGCAAAGACATTGGCCGAAAAGTATTCGGATATTCATGAACTGTTTCAGACGACCGTAGAAGATTTGCAGAGCATTGACGATTTTGGCGTAATCATGGCGGAGAGCGTTGTGCAATTTTTCGCTCAAGAACAGACGCGCGACATAGTCGAAAGACTTGAAACCGCAGGGGTTAATCTTTCGAGTAATTATCGTTCGAAACTCGTGGATGACAGTCTGCTTGGAAAGACATTCGTTTTAACGGGGACGTTGCCTAGTTTATCTCGCAACGAAGCGTCCGAAATCATAGAAGCGCGCGGAGGTAAGGTTTCGGGTAGTGTTTCGAAGAAGACGGATTTTGTGCTAGCGGGTGAGGAAGCCGGAAGCAAACTTACGAAAGCCCAAGAGCTGGGCGTGAAAATAATCGACCAGGTTGAATTTGAGGAATTGGTGGGGTTGTGATGAGCGAGGCGAAGATTGTGCTTGGGGAAGGTCCGGTGCCGGCGCGTTTGATGCTGATTGGCGAGGCTCCAGGGGGTAACGAGGTGGCGCAGGGGCGCCCGTTTGTTGGCGCAGCCGGAAAACAGTTGAATGCACTTTTGACCGCCGCTGGCCTGGAACGTTCGGAGATTTACATCACTAATGTAGTGAAATTTCGCATTTCGAAGATTAACCCCGCGACCGGGCGCGAAGTTAACCGACCGGTTAGGAAGTCCGAACTAATCGACGGAAGATCCGAGCTGTTGCGCGAGATAACGCGAGTCAATCCGCAAATGATTTGCACGCTTGGGAACTCCGCCTTGCAAGGTTTGACGGGCGAATTCGAACTTATGATTGGGGATGTTCACGGGAGGGTGATCGTGCGCGAGATTGACGGGTTGCCCCGAAACATCTTTCCGCTGTATCATCCAGCGAGCATCATATATAACAGGCTGCTCAAAGAGGTTTATGAGGAAGATTTGCGTTTTTTAAGTGAGCAGATGAAACATACTTTGATGACATAGAACTGTTTACGTCGGCTCCGAAAAATGTTAATATCTATAAGGTATTGACGAAAGGAGCCATTATGGATCAACTACATTTGAACCCGCCTGAAATAGCCCAAAGGTTTATTGAAGTCGGGATGAAAAAATCGAAATTGCCTATTTACAAGCTTTTGCTACTTGGAATTATGGGCGGGGCGTTTATTGCTTTCGCTTCTGAAGGCTCAAACGCGGCAATTCACACAATTGAATCTGTCGGGATTGCAAAAGCCCTGGCGGGAGCGTTGTTTTCCACCGGACTTATGCTCGTAGTAATAACCGGGGCTGAACTTTTTACCGGGAGCACATTGCTTGTGGTTTCTGCAGCGCAAAAACTTTCGTCGTGGAAGGGAATGCTCAAAAACTGGTTTTTTGTATATATCGGAAACTTCATCGGAGCGATGCTTATAGTTCTGCTGGTGTTTTGGTCCGGGCAGTTTGATTTCTCAAACGGTCTGCTTGGTGCGTTCACAATAAAGGTAGCCGCACATAAGACTGGTCTTCCGTTTTTGGAAGCGCTTACAATGGGCATTCTTTGCAACTGGCTGGTTTGCTTGGCGATATGGATGGGCTTCTCGACAAGAGACATTACAGGCAAATTGCTTACGATTTTCTTCCCGATTTGGCTGTTTATCACGTCAGGTTTTGAACACAGCATCGCAAACATGTATTACATCCCCGCGGGGATACTTGCCAAAATGAATCCTGAATGGGCCGCAGGTGCGTTGAAACTGGGTGTTTCGAAGGAAGCATTGGCCACTCTGGACTGGAATACCTTCATTATTAACAACCTTTTTCCCGTAACGCTCGGAAACATCATTGGCGGCTCGTTTTTTGTAGGCTTTTTATTTTGGCTAAGCTTTCTTTATAAACCGCAGAAGTTTGAATAATATCGAAAGACTGTCTCGCATGCACAATGACCTATTCCAAAGCCAACCGGAAGCATAGGATTTGAATAAACAAAGTTCAAAATTTAATATAAAACAAACCCAAAAGTTATTGACATGCCTACTTATAGCATGTTAATATTATCAAGCGTCAAAAAACGGGGTAGGAATAACGCTCCAAAAAAGATGCACTGGACCTTGAAAAGTGAACAATGCAAAAGTGTGAAGGAACTCGTAATAACAATTGAGTTTTAATTTTGTAATAAAGTAATTTAGGTTAAAAAGTAATGAGCTGAAAAGTTCTTGAAAATTTTTTCGAGAGTTTGATCCTGGCTCAGGACGAACGCTGGCGGCGTGCCTAACACATGCAAGTCGAGCGGAGATTATGTGAAAGC
>Ga0194056_10000916_pt1 | contig 16182 bp, 17 predicted proteins | sample SepL4413m_MetaG_FD_155458 | JGI IMG/M metagenome (GOLD analysis project Ga0194056, IMG submission 155458) | Anoxic zone freshwater microbial communities from boreal shield lake in IISD Experimental Lakes Area, Ontario, Canada - Sep2016-L442-13m | ecosystem: Environmental > Aquatic > Freshwater... | reverse complement strand
ACCGCATCGTGCTGGGCTGCACGCACTACAGTTTTCTGGCGCCGCTGCTGAACGAAGTATTAGGCCAGCGTGCGCAACTGGTAGATGTCGCCGCCGCCGTAGCGCGCCAGACGCAGCGCCTGGCCGGCGCTCTCGCCCGGCGCGGCGGCAAACTTCAGCTGCACGCCTCGGCCCATCCTGAACGCCTGCGCGCCGCCCTGCCGCGCCTGCATCTCGGCCGCCTTGCCGCGCGGCCGGTCTAGCGCCGCTGCGCGCTAACCACGCCCGGCACTTCGCGCAGCAAAACCAGGGCCTTCTGCAAGGCCGCCGTACCTGACAGCTCGACGGTAAAGCTCATGTGTGCGATGCCGGCCCGGGTCTGCGTCCTGACCGCCGTGACGTTGATCTTCTCGCGCGTCAGGATGTCGGATATGTCGCGCAGCAGTCCTTGCCGGTCGCCGGCGTCGACCAGCAGGTCCACCGAATAGACCGCGCCCGACTGGGCGGCCCACTGCTCGCCCCATTCGGTGCCGATGACCCGCTCGGGATTGCGCGCCGCCATGTTGCGGAAGTTGCTGCAATCCACCCGGTGGATCGAGATGCCCTTGCCGCGCGTGACAAAGCCGGTGATGGCGTCAGGCGGAATCGGCTTGCAGCAGAGGCCGACCTGCGTCAGCAGCTTGTCCACGCCGACAACAAGAATGCGGCTGTCGCCGGCGCGGCTTTTGCGTGTATGGATCTCAGGTTCGGGCTCCAGGGCCGCCGTGCTGCCGCGCAAGGCCACGTCCAGCGCCCGCATGCCGACTTCACCGCGCGCCACGGCGAGAAACAGAGCCTCGGCGCTCTTCAGTCCGAGCTTGGCCGCCAACTCGTCGAGATTGGCCTGACTCTGGCTTTCGCGCTGCAACTCGCGCGTGACCAGACTGCGTCCCTGCGCCAGCAGTTCCGCATCGTCGAGTGCGGCAAACCATTGCTTGACCTTGGAGCGCGCGCGCGGCGAAGCGAGATAGGCCTGCGTCGGGTTCAGCCAGTCGCGCGACGGCCCGCCGCTCTTGACGGTGACCACCTCGATGCGCTGCCCGGTTTTCAGCGGCGTGTTGAGCGGCACCATGTGGCCGTCGATCTTGGCACCGCGACAGCGGTGACCCAGATCGGTATGCAAGCGGTAGGCAAAGTCCAGCGCCGTGGCGCCGCGCGGCAGGTCGATGACCTTGTCCTGCGGCGTCAGCACGTAAATCGTGTCATCCAGCGCGGCGCGCTTGAACTGTTCCACCCACTCGGCGGAATCGGCGATTTCGTCGCGCCAGGACAACAGCTGCCGCAGCCAGGAGATCTTGTCTTCATAGGCGCCACCGGCCTTCACCGAACTGCCTGACTCCTTGTAGCGCCAGTGGGCGGCAACGCCGAGTTCGGCATGCTCGTGCATCTCGCGGGTGCGGATCTGCACCTCCAGCGAGCGCCCATCCTCCACTTCCACGGCGGTATGCAGCGAACGGTAGAAATTTCCCTTGGGATGCGAAATGTAGTCGTCGAATTCGCCGTGGATCGGCTGCCACAAGTGATGGACAATGCCCAGTGCCGTGTAGCAATCCTTGATTTCGTCCACGATGATGCGGACCGCGCGCACGTCGTAGACGTTGGCAAAGTCGATATCCTTGCCGCGCATCTTGTTCCAGATGCTGAAGATGTGCTTCGGCCTGCCATAGATTTCGGCGCGAACGCCGACCGCCGCTACCTCGGCCTGCAGCCGGGCTACCGCGTCGTCGATGAAGCTGGCACGCTCGGAGCGCTTTTCGTCCAGCATCTTCGCAATGCGCTTGTAGGTTTCCGGCTCCAGGTAACGGAAGGACAGGTCTTCGAGTTCCCACTTCACATGCCAGATGCCGAGCCGGTTGGCCAGCGGCGCGTAGATCAGCAGGCTTTCCTGCGCCATTTGCAGGCGCTGTTCGCCCGGCTGGCTGTTGAGGAAACGCAGCGTCTGCACGCGGCTGGCGAGCCGCAGCAGCACAACGCGGATGTCATCGACCATGGCCAGCAGCATCTTGCGCAGAATCTCGGCCTGGGGCTTCACCTCGGCCCGCAAGTCGGCGGCGCCCTGCCCGGCCACGGTACCCGCACCCGCTGCGGCCCGCGTCAGCGGGCGCAGACTGCCGAGCCGGTGCAGGCCCGCCACCAGTCCGGCCACCGTATCGCCATAGCCGGCTTTCAGGCGTTCGTTGCCGTCCTTGACATGATCGGTGGCGGCAAACAACAGGGCGGCGATGCGCGCATCAACGTCGAGATCGAGCGAGGCCACAATCAAGGCCATGCCCAGAGCGTGCTGCAGGATGGATTCGCCGGTGCCGAGGAGCTTCCCGCCATAGGCCTCGCGCGCCAAAGTCAGCGCCTCGACGGCACCGGCCGCGCCATCTGCGGAAAGTCCAAGACAAAGTTTGGTCAGAGTCTCGGCTTCGCCGCTCGACTGCTGGAGGGAATGCACTACGGAAACCATGCTTCAATTATCCCATGGGGCGTATATTCCGCGGTCGATGAAGAAACTGCCGCATATCTCCCCCTACCTCCTGCTGACCCTGGCCAACCTGTTGTGGGCCGGCAACTGGATCATCGGCCGGGCCTTTCGCGGCGAATTGCCGCCGATCGCGCTGTCATTCTGGCGCTGGGCGGTCGCTGTGGTCTGTCTGCTGCCGCTGTCCCTGCCGCACCTGCGCCGCGACTGGCCGCAGCTGCGCGCGGCCTGGCCCTGGCTGCTGCTCTTCGGTGCGCTCGGCACCGGCGGCTACAACGCGCTGGCCTACCTCGGCCTGCAATACACCACAGCCATCAACGGCTCACTGCTGAATTCCTTCGTGCCCATCATGATCGTGCTGATCTCCTGGCTGCTGCAGGGCAGGCGCCTGCACGGCCGCGACGCGGCAGGCATTCTGGTCTCGTTCGTCGGCGTCGTCGCCATCGTCGCCCGCGGCGAACTGCAGCACCTGCGCGAACTTGCGCTGAACGTCGGCGACCTGTGGATTCTGGCATCGGTGCTGGCCTGGTCGGCCTATACCCTGCTGCTGTCGCGCCGGCCGCTGGTGCATCCGCTGGCGTTTCTCACCGCCATCAGCATCACCGGCCTGATCTTCCTGTTTCCCCTGTATCTCTGGGAAATGGCCCAGGGACGCCATATCACGCCCACTCCGGCAGCGATAGCCGGCATCGTCTACACCGGCGTCGGTCCCGCCTTCCTCGGCTACATCCTGTGGAATCGCGGCGTCGCCGAAGTCGGCGCGGCGCGTGCGGGGCTGTTCATGCACCTGGTGCCGGCCTTCGGCATCGTCCTGGCGATGATCTTTCTCGACGAGAAACCGGCCCCCTACCATGCTGCCGGCATCGGCCTGATCTTCGCCGGCATCTGGCTCAACACCCGCCGCCTGAAATGATCGGCAAGCTGTCCGCATGGTGGCGGCAGCACCGGGCCGACACGCTCGATATCCCGGACGCATTGTGGCATGACGTCGAAGGCGACCTGCCGTTTCTCGGCCACCTGACGCCGGACGAACGCGCCCGGCTGCGCCGGCTGGCGCGCGAATTCATCGCCACGAAGCAATGGAGCGGCGCGCAGGGGCTGCAACTGACGCCGCACATCCAGCTCGCCATTGCCCTGCAGGCCTGCCTGCCCATCCTGCATCTGGGGCTGGCCTGGTATGCCGGCTGGGTCGGCATCGTGGTCTATCCGGGCGACTTCCTCATTCCGCGGCAGATGATGGACGAGGACGGCGTGGTGCACGAGTTCGACGACGAAGTCATGGGCGAAGCCTGGCACGGCGGCCCGGTGCTGATCTCCTGGTTCGAACATGCGGAAGACGCCGAAGGCATCAATGTCGTACTCCACGAGTTCGCCCACAAGCTGGACATGAAGAGCGCGAAGCCGACGGCACGCCGCCGATGCACGAGGGCATGTCGCGACAACTCTGGATCGAGGTCATGAGCACGGCCTTCGGCGACTTTCAGCAGCGCGTCGATAGCGGCGAGGAAACGCCGCTCGATCCCTATGGCGCCGAATGGCCCGCCGAGTTCTTCGCCGTCGCCAGCGAAGCCTTCTTCGAGCATCCCGGGTTGCTCAGGGGCGAATACCCGGAGGTCTATGAGCAGTTCAGGCTGTTCTACCGGCAGGATCCGTCGGTAGCCGCGTAGCGCGCCTGCTCACGCCCTGCTGAGGTCGTGGTGCGTGAGCGGCAGCGAGCGGATGCGCTTGCCGGTGGCGGCGAAGATGGCGTTGCACACGGCCGGCGTCAGCGGCAGGATGGCCGGTTCGCCGTGCCCGCCCCAGAAGCCCCCGCTCGGCACCAGCAAGGTTTCAACCCTGGGCATCTCGGACATCTGCGGCAGCCGGAAATCATGGAAGTTCGATTCCGTGATGCGCCCGTCCTTCACCGTGTTCTCCTGGTAGAGGATGCTGCCGAGGCCGAAGACGACGTTGCTCTCGGCCTGGGCGCGACAGGTATCGGGATTGACGACGTAGCCGGAGTCGATGGCGACGACAATGCGCCGCACCTTCACCTCGCCCCTGGCGCTGACCGAGACTTCGGCCACCATGGCGGCGAAACTGCCGAAGCCGTCGGCCACCGCCAGACCGCGATGGACGCCCGCCGGCAGGGGCGTGCCCCAACCCGCCGCCTTGGCCGCAGCTTCGAGAACGAGACGGTTCTTGTCGCCGGGCTTCAGCATCGCCAGCCGGTACTCCAGCGGATCCCGGCCGGCAGCGATGGCCAGTTCGTCGATGAAGCATTCCCGGTAGAAGGCGTTCTGCTGGCCCGGCGCGCGCCAGAAGCCGACCGGGACATGGCCGTTGCGCATGGCATAGTCGACCTGCTGGTGCGGCACCGTGTAAGGCATGTCGCTGAAGGTGCGTACCGCCGAAAAGTCGATGCCCTCCTTGTTCAGCGCATCCGGCATCAGGACCTTGAGGATGGAGGGACAGGCGATGCGCGTCTGCAGCGCGACGAGATTGCCCGCGGCATCGACACCGGCCTTCATCCGCACCACGCTCGCCGGGCGGTAGAAGCCATGCTGCATGTCCTCGGCACGCGACCACATCATCTTCACCGGCGTTCCCGGCATGGCCTTCGCAATCATGACGCCCTGCCTGACGAAATCCTGCGGCCCGCCGCGTCGGCCAAAGCCGCCGCCGAGCATCATCTTGTGCACCTCGACCTTTTCCGGCGGCAGGCCGGCGGTCTCGGCGGCGGCGGCCAGCGAGGCTTCGCCGTTCTGCGTCGCGGTCCACACCTCGAGGAAACCTTCCGGCTTCAGCCACGCCGTGCAGGTTTGCGGCTCCATGGTGGCGTGGTTGAGGTAAGGCGAGGAGTATTCGGCCTCGATCACCTTCGCCGCAGCGGCCAGCGCCGCACCGGCATCGCCAAGCTTGCGCGCCTGCGGCAGCTTGGGATCGGCCAGGCCGTCGCGCAGCATGGCCATGATGCTGGCGGTGGACGCGCCGCCGTTGGCACCGGCATCCCATTCGATCTTGAGTGCCTTCAGCGCCTGGTCGGCACGCCACCAGCTGTCGGCTATGACGGCGACGAAATCGGCCTCGCGCACCACTTTCTTCACGCCGCGCATCTTCTCCGCCGTCGCGGCATCGACGCTCTTCAGCCTGCCGCCGAACACCGGGCACTGTGCCAGCGATGCGTGCAGCATGCCGGGCAAGACCACGTCGACGGCGAACACCGGCTTGCCCATGACCTTGTCCGGGATGTCGAAGCGATGCATCGGCTTGCCGGCGATTTTCCAGTCCTTCGGGTCGCGCAGGACGACGTCCTTGGGCGGTTCGAGTTTCGCCGCCTCGGCGGCCACTTCACCGTAGCGCAGGCGACGCCTGCTCGGCCCGTGGCTGATGACGCCGCGCTCTGCCGCGCACTCGGCGGCCGGTACTTTCCAGCGTGCAGCGGCGGCGTTGATCAGCATCACCCGCGCTGCGGCACCGGCCCTGCGCACGTAGTCCTGGGAACTGCGCACACCCTGGCTGCCCCCGGTAGACATCGAGCCCCAGATGCGCTTCCTGCGGATGTGTTCATTCGGCGAAGCGAACTCGGAACTGACCCTGGCCCAGTCGCAATCCAGTTCTTCCGCCACCAGTTGCGCCAGAGCGGTGTAGGTTCCCTGCCCCATTTCCGAACGGGCGATGCGCACCACGACCCGGTCATCGGGGTGGATCACCACCCAGGCATTGACTTCGACGGGCGGCAGGCCCGCGCCTGCCCGGGCAGCCAGGGGAAAAGAAAATTCGAGCGCAAGTCCGCCGCCCAGCGCGACGGATGCCTTGAGGAATTCGCGACGACCGATTTTCATGGCGCTCAGCCTTTCTTCGCCGCGTCCGCCGACGGCGGCTGGCCGGCGACGGCATGGATCGCTTCGCGCACCCGGCTGTAGCTGCCGCAACGACACAGGTTGCTCAGCGCCTGGTCGATCTCGGCATCCGTCGGATCGGGTTTCTTTTCCAGCAGCGCTGCCGCCGACATGATCATGCCGGTCTGGCAATAGCCGCACTGCGGCACTTCATGCTCTATCCAGGCCTGCTGCAGGCGATGCACGCCACCCTTGCCCAAACCCTCGATGGTCACCACCTTCCTGCCGGCGGCGGCGGACGCCGGCATGGCGCAGGAGCGCACTGCCGCACCGTCGACCTGAACCGTACAGGATCCGCAGACGCCGACGCCGCAACCGTACTTGGTGCCGGGCAGGCCAAGGTGGTCGCGCAAGACCCACAGCAGCGGCATGTCCGGCTCGACATCGACCTGATGAAGCTTGCCATTCACGTTCAGCGTAAGCATGTAGCCTCCTTGAAAGAACGGGAGCCTGCTGGAGCGGGATTCGCGCTGCGCGCCTGCGTCCGGGGGAAGGCTCTAGGTCCCCAGTGACTGCTCCAGCAACTCGTGATAGACGAAGGCCAGCAGCGGAATCGATTCCTCGGCGCCGACGTCCATGAACTGGATGCCAAGCTGATGGGGCGTATCGGTCTCGCCGGAGCGGTCGACGTTGATGGCGCGAATGATTCCCTGCACTTCGAGCAAGGCCTCGATGCCGTTGACCACCACCTTGAACTTGATCACCAGCCGCTGACCCTTCTCGCCGAGCGGCTGCTTCAGCACCATCTGCGCGCCGCCGATGCTGAGATTGACGATGGTGCCGGGAATCTGCATCGGCTCGCCTTCGCAAGAACTGATTACGCAGATCACCCGGACCGCGGCGCGGGCGCCCTTGCGCACCACCAGCGACCTGACCTCGCGGGGATAGGCCAGGTGCAGATAGGGATAGGGCGTATTGACACTCTTGAGTATCTGCGTCGAAAACGCATAGGCATTCTTGCCCGAAAAAGCCCTCAGGATGAATCCCTGGCCCTCGCGCATCAGCAAGTATTTGCCGTCGATCATCGGCGACGTGACGAGCACGCTGCGCCCCTTGGACATCCCGATCAGCCGGACCGAATAGCGCTCGACAGCGTCACCGCTCTGGCCCTGCAGATTCACCATGTCCCCGATCAGGAGGCGCGCCTCCTCCAGCAGAATCTGCTTCTCGGTGGCGACCTCGCCGGCCTGTTCCTGAGTATCGGCCATTCAGCTTTTCCTTGCTGAACTGGCGGCTACTAATCTGCAAAAGTGTGCATCGATCGTGTTCATGGTCATGCCGGAGAATGATAGGACACCGAGACGGCGCCCCGAAGTATCCCCGACCTCTTGACGCCGGTCAATTGACATTGAATGGGAAAATTCCCCCGTCAGCAGGCCAGGCGCCGATCTCATGCCGGCTTCGGACCGCATCCTATCCTGCAGCCTGATGCGCGAACTCAATCCCGGCTCCTGACCTGCAGCGGCAGAAAGCCGGCCACCGCCACCGCCACGGCAGCAGCCAGCACCAGGAAAGCGGCAGAATAGCTGCCGGTGACGTCGAACAGGAATCCGGTCATGGGCATTGCCAGCATCACCATGACGATAGTGACCGGCTGCATGCGCCCCATCACACGGCCGAACACCAGGGGGCCATAAATCCTGGCGAGGATCGCGCCCCAGGCCGGCAGGAAGGCACCGGAAGCCATACCCACGGAAAGGGCGGCCAGCACCATGACCCAGAATACGGGCGACTGGGTCAGCACCAACAAGGGCGCACCCACCATCACCAGCGCTCCTAGAATCGCGGTTTTCAAATTGATCCGGTCGGCAAAAACGCTGAACAGCAGTTTGCCGCTGACGCCGGCGACGGAAATCACCGATATCAGCAAGGCTGCCTGCTTGGGTGCCACACCATGCCCCACGGCAAATGGCACCAGATTCGCCAGCACTGCGGTAAAAGCCGCCATCAATACGCCGACAGCCAGCGAAATGCGCCAGAAAGCCGCATCCCGCAGCAGGTCCGGCATCTCGGCATTCGTCGCCGCGGCAGCCGCTCCCTGAGCATCAACGGCCGCCACAGCACCGTCGGGCAGCAATCCCAGATCAGCCGGGCGGCTTCTCACAAGCAGCAGGATGGGCGGCAGCAGAAGCAACAGAACGACGCCCGCCATCGAGAGACACGCCGTCCGCCAGCCGTAGGCATCGATCAAGGTCTGCAACATCAAGGGCACCAGCAAGCCGCCGAGGGACGTGCCGATCGCAGTCACGCCCAAAGCCCGCCCCCGCTGCCGGGAGAACCAGCGTGCCACCAGGGTATTGGCCCCCAGGGGGCCCAGCAGCGTGTTCGACACCGACATCACCACGCCGAAGACGAGGATGAATTCCCATACGTTGCGGGCAAGCGAAATCAGCACCAGGGCCGCAGAGAGAAACAAGGCCCCGATGGTGAACAGCACGCGGGCGGAACGCTTGTCCATCAAGGTGCCGGCTGCAGGAGAAATCAGGATCGAGGTCAGCGCCCCCGCCGTCATTGCCCACATCATCTCCATCCGCGAAGCACCGAACTCCGTGCCTATGGGCAATACCAGCAGACCAAAAGAATAACTGGTCAAGCCGTTGCTCAGCCCCAGCCCCAGCATCGCCACGGCAACAATCCGCCATCCGTAATACATCAAGTTCTCCTTGGTCTGATCATGTTGCCGGATGACTCCGTCACCTTGCGCAGGACACCATTCCAGCTCAGCGGCGGCGCCGCTGGCGACCACCGGCGCCGCCGCCTGACCTGTTCGGCCATCAGCAAATTTATTGGCCTGCTGCTGACGCAGCAGCAGCACCCATGATAGCGTTACTGTTTTGCAGATTCGACGGAAGCCTTGCAGAAATGGATTTCGCGGATCGCCGGGGAGGAACGATGGAGTCGAACAAGATCAGCGTCATCGTGCTGTCGGACAAGCGCGAGCAGTTGCAAATGGCCGCCATGATCGCTTCGGTAGGTGCGGTAAGCGGCAACGAGGTACTGGTATTTCTATCCATGAACGCCATGCGCTACTTCGTCAAGGGCGCCGATGAACAGGCTCCCTGCGAGGGGCCGGTAGGCAAACTGATGGAGCAGAAGAATGTTCCCCCGTTCAAGATCCTGTTCGAGCAGGCCGTGACGCTGGGCGACGCAAAAATCTACCCCTGTTCCATGGCCATGGACGTGCTCGGTGTGGAGCATGGAGGACTTGAGGACTATATTGGCGAACCGATGGGGCTGACCATGTTCCTCGATGAATGCAAGGGCGGGCAGGTCTGGTCTTTCTAACAAAAGAGGAAATCATTCATGGCGGAAAAAAAGATTGTTGATGCCCGCGGCAGTTTCTGTCCCGGTCCCCTCATGGAACTGATCGCTGCCATCAAGATGGTCGAGATCGGCGACGAGATAGAGGTATTGTCCACCGACAAGGGCTCGGCGGCCGAGATTCCCCAGTGGCTGAAGAAGGTCGGCCACGAACATCTGGGCAGCCGGGAGGAAGCGGGCGTCTGGCACGTCGATATACGCAGGACCAAGTAGCAAGGGCAGTGCTGCAGGAACGGTGCCGCGAGACGCCGGACATAATCAAAAAACAGAGGAGACAGACATGAAGATACTGGTCATCGGCGGCGGCATGGGTGGAACCATACTCGCCAACAATGTAGCGCGCACTCTCAAGGACGAGTTGAAATCGGGCAAGGTGCAGATCACCATGCTCTCCGCATCGGACAAGCACATGTACCAGCCGGGCCTGCTGTATGTGGCGGTCGGGCGCATGACGCCGAACGAGCTCTACCGCGACCAGGCCAGCCTGCTCGAACCGGGCATCCAGTTCCATGTCGATCCGGTCGAGCATTTCATGCTCGACGCCAATCAGGTAAAAACCCGCAGCGGCAAGGTCCATGGCTACGACATCATGGTCATCGCCACCGGCTCGCGCATGTTCCCGGACTCGATCCCGGGCCTCAAGGAAAATGCCGAGTTCTTCTACACCGAGGAAACGGCGGTAAAGCTTTTCCATCGCCTGCGCGAATTCGAGGGCGGCAAAATCGTCATCGCCATGGGTGTGCCGCACAAGTGCCCGATGGCGCCGCTCGAAATCACCTTCATGCTCAACGAGTACTTCATCGAGCGCGGCATCCGCGACAAGGTGCAGATCCACTACACCTATCCGATCGGTCGCGTGCATACCCTGGAGAACGTCGCCAAGTGGGCGCAGCCGGAGATGGACCGGGTCGGCATCACCTACGAGACCCTCTTCAACCTGAAATCGGTGGACGGTGAAAAGCGCGTCCTGCACAGCGAAGAAGGCACCGAGATCGGCTACGACATGCTGATCTCGATCCCGGCGCACAAGGGCATGGAGGTGATCGAAACCAACAAGCTGGGGCAGAACGGCTGGATCCCCACCGACCGCTACAACCTCAACATGGAAGGCCGCAGCAACGTCTTCATCCTCGGCGACACCACCAACATCCCCATCAGCAAGGCCGGTTCCACGGCCCATTTCGAGGCGGAAACGATAGGCGCCAACATCGCCGCCCTGGTCCGTTTCGGCGTGCCTGTGCGCAAGTACGACGGCAAGGTCTTCTGCTTCATCCAGACCGGCTCGGAAAAAGCCACCTACGCCATGTTCAACTACCTCCAGCCGCCCGATCCCAAGGCACCGACCCGCGCCATCCACTGGTTCAAGCTTGCCTACAACAAGCTGTACTGGATTTCGGCGCGCGGCTTGCTGTAGGGGGCGGACATGAGCGACAACACCAGCCCCGCCGGCACCCTGCCGGAGATCGAGCGCGTGCTGCAGGCGGCGCAGGACTCGGTCACCGACGACATGGTGTCACGCCTGGCCGAGAACGGCGCCCAGGCGCTGGATCTGCTCGACAAGGTCAATCGCAGCGGCCTCGACAAGGCGCTGCCGGCCATCGCCGAGATGGTCAAGAACGGCGACCTCGACCGCCTCTGCTCCCTGGCCCGCGTCTATGGCGCTGCCGAGGATGCGGCCACCGACGACATGATCGGACGCCTCACCGATACCGTCGGCACCAGCATGGATCTGCTCGACCGCCTCAACCGCAGCGGTTTCGAGCGCGCCCTGCCCGTGCTCTCCCGCCTGCTGGACAACGGCGACCTGCAGCGCATCGTCGATGTCGCCCGCATGGTGGCGGCGGCCGAGGACGCGATGAACGACGACATGGTCGGGCGCGTGGCGCAGATGGCGGCCGAGGCCCTCAGCGTCATCGACCGCCTCAACCGCAGCGGCGTCGAACGCCTGATCGACATTCTCGACCGCCTGAACAACTCCGGCTCACTGGATATCCTCGCCGCCAAGTTGCCCAGCATGATCGAGCACATCGAGATGGTTGACCGCCTGGCCGGCTGCATCAACGCCGGCGCCGAGGACGCCAAGCAACTGCCGCCGCCTGCCGGCGGCGTGATGGCCATGGTGCGCCTCATGGCTGATGCCGAAAATCAGGCAGCTCTGCAGTTCGTCATGTCGGTAGGCAAGCGCATGCGCAGCAGTTGGAGCCAGGGCAAGCGCTAGCGCTGCCGGCCTTCCCGCCGGGACCTTGTCCTGGCGGGAAGTTCGCGGCCGGTCGCGCAGGCGGCCAGGCACTCTTTCCTGTTGATGCGATGCCTCCGGTGCGGGGCAGGTGGATGTTGATATGATTACGGCGACTGGCCCGACGCCGGCAAGAAACATCCACTCAACAAATCGCCTCGCCGCCATGAGACCTTATCCGGAGACTTTGCCATGACAGTACTGCTATCGCGTTTCTGCATCATGATGTTCATCGCAGGCGTATCGACAACCGCACTTGCCGATCCGATGTCGCCGGTCGGCACATGGAACACTATCGACGACGAAACCAAAAAGCCCAAGTCACTGGTCCGCATCGTTGAAAAAGATGGCGTGATTTCCGGAACAGTCGAGAAGATCGTAGATCCCGCCAAGCAGGACTCGAAATGCGACGAGTGCGCCGGCGACGACCCGCGCAAGGGACAAGCGGTAATCGGCATGACCATCCTGACCGGTTTGAAGAAGGAAGGCGACAACGTCTATGGCGGCGGCAAGATTCTTGATCCCAACAACGGCAAGACCTACAACGCCAAGGTGACCGTCATCGACGGCGGCAAGAAACTCGAAATGCGCGGCTCGATCCTGTTCCTCGGCCGCACGCAGACCTGGATCCGGGTGGACTGAGGACCAGACGCGACTCTTTCACGCTGCCGCGAGCATTCGCGGCCGCCGGTGAAAACTCACAGTTTCTTGTGGGCCCCGTCGCACAAGGCGCCGTTGCCGCCGTGCTTGCAGCCGCAGAAATACACGGTTCCAGTCTTGTCGGCGGTGTATTCCAGCGGGGCGAACGCGCTGCCCTTGTGTGCGCCGTCGCAAAACGGCTGGGTCTGGCTCTTGCCGCACGCACACCACCAGTATTTTTTTCCAGCTTCCACTTCGACGGCATACGGTGACTTGCGGGGGATTGCGGGGGTCTTGTCGCTCATGATTCGGATCCTCTGCCGGGTCGGTTTAAAACGGCTGCGGTATGGCCCCGCCTGCTCAGGACTCGCCGGCAGCGGGGTCCTTGCTGCCGGATTCCGGGTCCGGGCGCCTTCGATCATCGCGGCGGATACGTATCCAGAAGGCCAGCATGGAAATGGAAAACGCCAGGGCGAGAATGCCTACCAACCAGGGGTGTGCCACGATTTTTGCAATGCTGCCTTGCACTTGGGTTCCTCCATGCGTCCGTGCCTGCGAGACGATCCTTTGCTACACGATTCCCGCTTCACGCTGCACTGCGATGTAGCATTCAGAATGGTGTAGCTGCACAGCCGTCAGTATAGGTGATGTGTCAGCCGCAGAGCCACCGCCGGCGCGCCACAAAACCCGCGATTGACGGCAACTGCCAGGGTCGGGGATACTCCCCCGCGATCCCGCCCAGTCTCCCGCTCCCCATGCCGCGCCTCATCCGCCAGTTTGCCCTGCTCCTTGTCACCGGTCTGCTCCTGCAGGGCTGCAGCGGCGTGCGTCTCGGCTATGGCAATGCCGACAGCCTGGCCCGCTGGTGGATCGACCAGTATCTCGACCTCGCACCCGAGCAGGATGCGCTGGCTCGCGAGCGCCTCGCCCGGCTTCATGCCTGGCATCGCAACAGCCAGTTGCCGGATTACGTCGCGCTGCTGCGCCAGGGCAAGCAGTTGGTCGCCGGCCAGCCGACCGCCGCAGACGCGCTGGCACTCGGCGAAGGCATCATCCGCCGCGGCCGCAGCCTGGCCGAACAGGCAACGCCGGACGTCGCCGATTTCCTGCCGACCGTCACCCCTGAGCAGATCGAGCGCATGGCCCGGCGCCTGGCGGAAAAGAATGCCGACTACGCCAGGGAAGCGCATCTCGCCGATGGCGAAGAGGGGCAGCGCAAGGCACGCTACAAGCGCCTGCTGGAACGTGCCGAGTACTGGTTCGACGACTTCAGCGACGGGCAGAAGGCGGCCCTGCGGCAATTGGTCGACAGCCAGAGTTCCGGCAGCCGGTTCTGGTACGAGGAACGGCTGCGACGCCAGCGCGACTGGCTCGACCTGATGCGCCGGGTCTTGCGCGAACCAGCGCCGCGCGAACGGATCATGCAGTGGCTGCGCGACTACGCGGCCGGCTTCGACATGCCCGCCGATCCGGCGCGACTGGCGCAGGCGCAGGCCCTGCGGCACGCCTCGGCGGAAGTGGCGGTGGCCATCCAGGCCATGACCACGCCGGCACAGCAAGCCCATGCCCGGCACAAGCTGGACGAACTGATTCGCGACTTCACCCTGTTGTCACAATAAAGAGGCAATCCCATGCAAACAGAAAGCTTCATTCCGGGCAAGGATGCCTCGCTCGAATCCTCCATTGCCTCCATGCAGGGCAAGCTCGCCGCGCTCGACTTCCATGTCGAGGAACGCTCCTGGCTGAATCCCGTCGATGGCGTCTGGTCGGTACATGTGCGCGACCGCGACTGCGCGCTGCTGTTCACCAACGGCAAGGGCGCCTCCCGCCTGGCCGCGCTGGCAAGCGCCCTCGGCGAGTTCTTCGAGCGCCTGTCCTGCAATTACTTCTGGACTCACTACTGGCTGGGGGACCAATTTGCCCGGCGCGACTTTGCCCATTACCCGCGTGAAAAATGGTTTCAGCCCGGTGACAACGGCGAGTGGCCCGGGGAACTGCTGACACCGGCACTGCGCGCGCTGTACAACCCCGACGATTCGATCGACGCCAACGCCCTGGTCGATCTGAATTCGGGCGACGCCGGGCGCGGCATCTGCGCCCTGCCCTATGTGCGCCAGCGTGACGGCGCCACGGTCTGGTTCCCGGTCAATATCATCGGCAACCTGTATGTCAGCAACGGCATGTCGGCCGGCAACAGCGAGATGGAAGCGCGCACCCAGGCCCTGTCCGAGATTCTCGAGCGCCACATCAAGTTTCGCATCATCAGCGAAGGCCTCTGCCTGCCCGATGTGCCGGAGCAGGTCATCGCCCGCTATCCCCGCATCGCCGCCGGCATCCGCGACCTGCGCGCGGCGGGATTCGGCATTCTGGTCAAGGATGCATCGCTCGGCGGCGAGTACCCGGTGATGAACGTCACCCTGCTCCATCCCGAGGACCAGGGCTGCTTCTCCAGTTTCGGCGCCCATCCGCGTTTCGAGATCGCCCTCGAGCGCGCCCTGACCGAACTGCTGCAGGGCCGCGGCCTCGACGCCCTGGCCGGATTTCCCGCGCCCGGCTTCGACCTCGACGAAATCGCCGCCTCGCCCAACATCGAGATCCACTTCGTCGATTCCAGCGGCATCATCAGCTGGAACTTCCTCGGCGATACGCCCGACTTCGAATTCTGCGACTGGAATTTCAGCGACACCACCGCCGCCGACTACCGCTGGCTGATCGAGCGCATCCACCGTTCCGGCCACGACATCTACATCGCCGACTTCCAGCACCTCGGCGTCTATGCCTGCCGCATACTGGTGCCGGGCATGTCGGAGATCTACCCGCTCGATGATCTGGAATGGGAGAACAACAGCGTCGGCAATACCATCCGCGAAGCCATCCTGCACCTGCCGCAACTGGACGACGAGGAATGCGCCGACCTGCTCGATACCCTGAACGAACTCGACCTGCAGGACCAGCGCCCGGTTGCCGCACTGATCGGCCTGGCGGCGGACGAGGGTTCGCTCTGGAGCGACCTGCGCGTCGGCGAGTTGAAGGCCCTGCTGGCGCTGGCCATCGGCGACGAGGAAGCAATCCGCGACGCCTGCGAATGGGTGCGCCACTTCGAACAGATCGATCCTGACCGGCGTCGCGTCTATCGCTGCATCGAGACCCTGCTCGACCTGGGCAGCGCCGACGGCCACCGCGGCGCGCTGCAACACCTGTATGGCAGCGCCACCGTGGCCACCGCCGAGGCCATGCTGCAACAGCAGCAGCGCTTCTTCGGCATCGAGACGCCGGGCATGGGCCTCAAGGGCTGCGACCTGCACCAGCGGCTGCTGTCGGCCTACGCCAAGTTGCGGCACCAAGTCTCCGCCGGCGCCAACTGACCGGACGCGAAAATCACGAATCGCTGACGCGGCCGCGCAGGGCTTTCACTTTTCCGCGCAGGGTCTTGCTGTCGACCCGGCGTTTCTGCGAACTGCGCGTCGGCTTGGTGGCCCGTCGCTGACGCGGGATGAAGGCGGCCGCGGCAATCAGCTCGCGCAGTCGCTCCATGGCGGCAAAGCTGTTGCGTTCCAGGCTGCGGTACTGCTGAGCCTTGATCACCACGACGCCGTCGGCGCTGATGCGCTGGTCACTGA
>Ga0194056_10000915_pt1 | contig 16187 bp, 15 predicted proteins | sample SepL4413m_MetaG_FD_155458 | JGI IMG/M metagenome (GOLD analysis project Ga0194056, IMG submission 155458) | Anoxic zone freshwater microbial communities from boreal shield lake in IISD Experimental Lakes Area, Ontario, Canada - Sep2016-L442-13m | ecosystem: Environmental > Aquatic > Freshwater... | reverse complement strand
GTCAATACGGTTAACTCAATGATAAATCATCAAAAGAGACCGTTCGCTGAGCGGAGTCGAAGCGAGTTGTCCGCTTCGACTCCGCTCAGCGAACGATTAAACTGTCCCGTCTTAAGTAGGTAGCCATTTTATGTAACGATTTCCATATTCTGTAGGGGCAATCCCTTGCGGTTGCCCTGTTAACATCGTGGCATCAAAGGGCAGGCGTAAAGCAAATCCGGTGTTTTTATCTGAGTACAGCTGCGTTGTAAACAGCGTTTTTTTCACGCTTACCAACCGCAACAACAATAACGATGAGTTCATCATTATGCACTTGATAAACCAGGCGAAAACCCGCATTCCGTAATTTTATCTTGTAACGATTTTTCTGACCGGATAGCTTGGCGGAGGGTACATGCGGGTTAATCAAGCGTTCCCTCAATTTATTTTTAAACTGGCTACGAATGTTGTTATCGAGTTTATTCCATTCTTTAAGTGCTTCATCAAGAAATCCAAGTTCAAAGCTCATCAATATTTACTTTGTGAACCGATTGACCTTCGCGGCTATCAGCAATTGCGTTCAGTTCAAAATCTTCCAAGCGATCCATTAAAGCTTCATAGGCTTTTTTGGGAATGCAATAAAATGCGGGTTCATTTCGGTTTAATATCGCAACGGGAAAACCTTGACCAGCGGCTACTGTACCCATTGGGTTTCTTTTGAGTTCAGAAACGCTTGCCACTGTTTCTGCAAGAATTAAATTTGCCATGTAACTTCCTGGAAATAAATCAAAGCATTATTAATAGCACCGTTAAAAGTTTTTTTCAATCGTTTATTAGCCAATAGGGCATAAAAAAACCGCCACAGCTTCCCAAAGCATCAACTTAAAGATTTAATTCACCACGAATACACGAAGTTCACGAAGAAAAACCAAAGAAAAATCTTCGTGTTCTTCGTGTCTTCGTGGTGAAATATCTTAAACAGCATTTTTTCACGTAATTTTATCTTGTAATGGTTTTTCTGTCCGGATAGCTTGGCAGAGGACACATGCTATTTAACTGTCGGCTGTTTCGCTATACCTAATGAAGAATGACCACGACTAATGCGACCGGCTTCTTCCTGCATGGCAACGATTTGTTTTGGCGTGAGTAGCTTTACCACTATATCGCGGGCGGAAGCTGCACTTCCAATACCTTGGGCAGCCGCAAGATTAAACCATAAATAGGCACGTTCAATATCACTGTTGATAGCGATACCTGCATGGTACATCGCACCAAGAGTTGATTCTGCTTGAGCATGACCCTGCAAGGCGGCTTTTTCCAGCCAGTAAAAAGCCGACTTATAATCCTGCACAACGCCTTGTCCGTCCAGCAAAGCCAAGCCATAACGGTATTGTGCATCAACCAGGCCATGATGGGCGGCTTTTTCAAACCATTGAGCGGCTATCTTGTCGTCTTTAACTCCCCAACCCATTGAGGTGTGACGCAAGCCCATTTTCAACTCAGCCTCGGCATCCCCATTCTCTGCCAGACTTTCAAGGGAGTCTTGGGAAACAGTTTCAACAGGACTGACCGTTTTCGTTTGCTGAGTCAAGACCATCCACACGGTTATAAAAATAAAGATTAATATGCCGGCGAACATCAGCAGACGTAACGAACTCAACACACGGAAGCGAAATTGGCAGGTATTACAGCGATATGCTTTACTAAACAGGGTATTAAAAAATCCCCGACTTGAATGCCTGGATAACCTCGTCTCACCACTGCCACATTGAGGACAAGCGGACGCTGCAACAGAAGACTTAACCTGTTTTTTATTATTTTTCTCGTCTCGATCTGATTTTTGCATATAGCTCTCCCGCCTCCGTGCAAGAATAGTAGCAATCCATTACCGCTACAAGGCAACACCACATATATAGTTTTTCAGATAAATAGTTACGCTGTCGCTAACACAGACATCAACTTCAGGCATTTCACCACGAAGACACGAAGAACACGAAGATTTTTCTTTGGTTTTTCTTCGTGAACTTCGTGTCTTCGTGGTGAATTAATATCTTTAAGTTGCTGCGTATGAAGTTACGTTTTCGCACTATTTCTTAACGTCTAACCTGTTTACACTTTGCTGTTTTACATTTTGGCAAGCACGGCTGCCACTGTCTCGCCCATGGCTGCCGGTGTGGGGCAAATAATAACGCCCAATTCTCTGAGTATGGCGACTTTTTCTGCGGCACCTTCTTCCGCTGATGAAATAATCGCACCGGCGTGACCCATACGGCGACCTTCGGGGGCGGTTAAGCCGGCGATATAGGCAATAACCGGTTTTTTCATGTGTGCTTGGGCATAAAATCCGGCTTCAACTTCTTGTGGGCCGCCAATTTCACCGATCATGAGGATAACTTTAGTTTCGTCATCCTGTTCAAATTTTTCCAGAATATCCCGATGTGAACTGCCGTTGATAGGATCGCCACCAATGCCCACAGACGAAGAAATACCAATGCCCAAACGCTTCATTTGATCAGCGGCTTCGTAACCTAAGGTGCCTGAGCGACCAACAATGCCGACATTGCCCTGTATGTAGATATGCCCCGGCATAATGCCCAGCATGGCGCGTCCGGGACTGATAGTACCGGCACAATTAGGGCCGGTCAGTATCATGCGCTGGTCTTCAGGGAAGCGGCGCAGGAAGTTTTTAACGGTCATCATGTCTTGGGTAGGGATACCATCAGTAATCGCTACACAATATTTGATGCCCGCATCGGCAGCTTCCATAATGGAATCAGCGGCAAAGGCTGGTGGTACAAAGATAATACTGGCTTCAGCTTCGGTTTGTTGCACGGCTTCTTTGACGGTATTAAAAACCGGCAAGTCAAGATGGGTTTGTCCGCCTTTGCCGGGGGTAACGCCGCCGACCACCAGTGAGCCATAGTTAATCATGTCCTGTGCGTGAAAGGTGCCGATTTTTCCGGTAAAACCCTGAACAATAATGCGCGTTGTTTCGTTAATAAAAATAGCCATTTAAATCTCCAGAGCCGCTTCTTTTGCAACCACTTCGTTGCGTGCTTGCACCGCTTTTTCAGCCGCTTCGGCCAACGTTTCAGCGATAATAATGGGCAGTCCGCTTTCTAAAATAATGCGTCGGCCTTCTTCTACGTTAGTGCCTGACAAGCGCACAACCAACGGCACTTTCATATCAATTTTTCTAACCGCTTGCACAACGCCTTCAGCAATCCAGTCGCAACGGTTGATACCGGCAAAAATATTAACCAACATGGCTTTAACGCCCTTGTCAGCCAAAACCAGGCGAAAAGCTTTTTCGGTACGCTCAGCCGAGGCACCGCCACCGACATCCAGGAAATTGGCAGGCTCGCCACCCACCAGTTTGATCATATCCATCGTCGCCATGGCTAAACCGGCACCGTTAATCATGCAACCGATATCGCCATCCAAACCAACGTAGCTTAAGCCACGGTCTGCCGCAGCCATTTCACGCGGGTCTTCCTGGGTTTTATCGCGCAATTCGGATATTTTTAGTTGTCGGAACAAGGCATTGTCGTCAAAGCCCATTTTTGCATCCAGCGCGACCAGTTCACCACTGCGTGTCACCACTAACGGATTGATTTCCAACATACTGACATCAAGAGCACGCAAGGCTTTATAACAACCTTTGATGGTTTTAACTGCGTGACTCAATATTTCGGCATCCAGCCCCAAAGCAAACGCCATTTCACGGGCTTGATAATCTTGCAAACCAACAGCGGGTTCAATATAAATCTTGGTAATGGCCTCCGGATTATTCAGCGCCAGTTCTTCGATTTCCATACCGCCTTGGGCAGAACCGACCATCACAATCCGTTCTGAACTGCGGTCAACCAAAAAGCAGAAATACAATTCTTTGACAATGTCCGTACCCGCTTCAATATAGAGTCTTGAACAGACTTTACCCGCAGGCCCGGTTTGATGGGTCACCAATCTTTTACCCAAGATAGCCTCGGCGGCCGCTTCAACTTCATCATGGGTTTTACAAATCCTGATACCACCGGCTTTACCGCGAGCACCGGAATGAATTTGTGCTTTGACTGCCCATACATGACCGCCAATTTCTCTGGCTCGTTGCACGGCATCTTCCGGACTATACGCCAATCCGCCTTCAGCGATTTTAATCCCGTAACCACTTAAAATGTCTTTCGCTTGATACTCATGAATATCCACAGCATCTCCCTTGTTAATTTTTATTAAGGTGAAAGGTTAAGGGCAAAAACCCGATTTTTGGTCTTTTGCCCTACGCCTTATTTTGTTTTTGCAGCAATCGCCTCAGCGGCCCGTACCACGTTATTGGCCATTTTCTCTGAAGCCGCATCGATTAAACGACCATCCAAGGCCGCCGCACCCTTGCCTTGCGCGGCTGCTTCCTGCAACGCCACTAAAATGCGCTTGGCTTTTTCAACTTCAGCAGCAGGCGGGGTAAAAATTTCATTGGCTAATTCGACCTGTGAGGGATGAATAGCCCATTTACCTTCGCAACCCAAGGCTGCCGCACGTCTTGCCGCCAGCCTGAACCCTTCGGGATCTTTAAAATCACCAAAAGGCCCATCAATGGGACGCAAGCCGTAAGCGCGGCAAGCAACCGTCATGCGACTAATGGCGAAATTCCATTGGTCACCGGGATAATCAGGGTTTAAACCGCCAATATTGGTAGTTCTGGCGCGATTACTGGCCGCATAATCAGCCACGCCAAAATGCAGGGCTTCAAGACGGCCTGAGGCACCGTTGCGGGCAATATCTTCTACATTAGCCATGCCCAAAGCGGTTTCAATCAGGGCTTCAATACCTATTTTATTTTTTAATCCCTGTTGCATTTCCAATTGGTTAAGCATCGCTTCAACCATATAGACATCGGCATAAACACCGACTTTAGGAATCAAAATAGTGTCAATTTTTGCGCCGCACTGCTCAACCAAATCAACCACATCACGCACCATATACTGCGTATCCAGGCCATTAATACGCACCGAAACAGTAACGCCATGACCTTTCCAGTCCATGTCGTTTATAGCTTCAATGATATTTTTTCTGGCGCGTAATTTGTCATCGGGAGCAACGGCATCTTCAAGATCCAGAAAAATGAAATCCGCACCACTTTTCATCGCCTTTTCAAACATGTCCGGACTTGACCCCGGAACTGCTAACTCACAACGTTGAACACGTTGAACTGACGCTGCATATAAAGTGTGGCTCATTTTTACATTCCTAAAGGTTATGGGTGTTGATGTTTGTTTCTTAACTTAACGTCAATAAACAAATAAATCGCCCATTCTACTTTTAGTGCTACTAAAGTCAATTTTTAAAACCCGCTTTCTGCTTAAAGTTGTAATCAAATCTTGCTGATTGTTGGTGCCTATGTCATTATTGCCAGTTTTTTGGGGTATTTCGTTTTCCAATCCCAAGTCCTGATTTAATCAATCATTCCACTACCCACTAAAGAGGCAAACCCATGGCTGGTCGTAACCACCTATATATTCCAGGCCCTACCAACGTACCTAATGAAATTCTGAATGCGATGCATATTCCTATGGAAGACCATCGTTCTCCTGTTTTTCCAAAGTTACTAACGCCTCTATTGCAAGACTTGAAGAAAATCTTCAAAACCGAAACCGGACAAGCTTTTGTGTTTCCTGCTACAGGAACTGCGGGCTGGGAAATCGCCTTTACCAACACGTTAAATCCAGGCGATAAGGTATTGATCTATCGTTTTGGTCAATTCAGTCATTTATGGGCTGAAATGGGCAAACGCTTGGACTTTGATGTTGAAGTTCATGAAGAAACCTGGGGTAAAGGCATTCCCCTTGACAAGTTGGAAGCCCGTTTAAAAGAAGACACAAAGCACGAAATCAAAGCGGTTTTAGCAACCCATAATGAAACGGCTACCGGTGTTACCAGTGACATTGGTGGCGTTCGTAAAGCGATGAATGCGGCAAACCACCCTGCCCTGCTTTTCGTTGACGGCGTCAGCTCTATTGCCAGTCTTGATTTTCGCATGGACGAATGGGCTGTTGACGGCGCTATCAGCGGTTCACAAAAAGGTTTTATGATGCCGGCTGGCGGTGCATTTTTGGCCTTTAGTCAAAAAGCGTTAAAAGCGACTGAAACATCCACTTATCCACGTTGTTTTCTGGACTTAAAAGACCAGATGAACGCAAACAAAGACGGCTATACACCTTATACCCCGGCTTTGCCCATTTTATATGGCTTGCGTAAGGCGCTGGACATGTTGCTTGAAGAAGGCTTGGAAAATGTTTACGCTCGTCACTTTCGCCTGGCGGAAGGTACGCGTAAAGCAGTGGCTGCCTGGGGTTTAACAATATGCGCCGAGCCTGGTTTTGAATCTGACACAGTGACTGCGATTATTGTCCCTGAAGACAAAGATGCACGCACGGTCATCAGCACGGCTTTTAGTAAATACAATATTTCTTTGGGCGCGGGTCTTTCTGTATTGGCTGGCAAAGCTTTCCGTATCGGTCACGTTGGCGACATGAACGACGTCTCCATGCTGGGCGCTATCGCCGGTGTTGAAATGGCCTTATTGGACTGCGGTTTTGATATAAAACCAGGTAGCGGCGTTGCAGCAGCTATCGAGTATTATCGGGCAACTGCATAATAAATTGCTTTAAGTAGCGAGACCCGGCAGCCGTTGTCGGTTGTCGGGTCTCGCGACCTTTTCAATGCCTTACCGTTAAATCCATCACCCTATTCTGTGGAGACTATTCAATGAGCAAACCTAAAGTCATCGTTACTCGAAAATGGCCTGCTGAAGTCGAGGCACAGTTAAAAGCGCTTTATGACGTACAACTAAACGAATCCGACATCCCCATGACGGCGGATGAACTTAAAAAAGCCCTGCAATCTGCGGATGCTTTATTGCCCACCGTTACCGATTTATTGACTGCTGACATACTTAACGTTGACGGCAAACGCGCTAAAATTATTGGCAACTTTGGTGTCGGTTATAACAATATCGACATCAATACCGCCAAAACGCAAGGATTGATGGTTACCAACACGCCACACGTGTTAACGGATTGTACCGCCGACATTGCCATGTTATTGCTGTTAATGTCGGCACGACGCGCCTCTGAAGGCGAGCGCCTGATACGTCATCAGCAATGGACTGGCTGGAAACCCACCCAGTTACTGGGACAAAAAGTAACCGGCAAAACCTTGGGATTGATTGGCTTTGGTCGCATAGCGCAGGCAATGGCCAAAAAAGCACATCATGGTTTCGGCATGAAAATCCTGTTTTATGCCCCCTCACAACCCGCGCAAAACATCATTGATGATTTGCAAGCCACGCGCTGCGAAACCGTTGAAGAATTATTATCAGCAGCCGACTTCGTTTCATTACACTGTCCGGGTGGCGAGGCAACCCGACACTTAATCAACGAACAACGCCTGAAATTGATGCGTCCATCGGCTCATTTAATCAATACGGCGCGGGGTGATGTCGTTGACAGTAAAGCCCTGATTAAAGCCTTAACAGAAGGCTGGATTGCCGGTGCCGGTTTAGATGTTTTTGAAGGTGAACCGACTATTGACCCAGGCTTTTTGGAACTGGATAACGTGGCTCTGTTACCTCATTTAGGCAGTGCAACAGAAGAAACGCGTGTTGCAATGGGTAATCGCGTATTAGCCAATATTGCGGCATTTTTTGCCGGTGAAGAACCGGGCGATCGGGTTGTTTAAAGTCTAAACAACCGGCAAGGTAATTATTCAGTCCCCCTCTTTAACAAAGAGGGGTTAGGGGAGATTTTATTAGATAAATCCCCCTCAATCCCCATTTTTCAAAGGGGGAGGTGAATACTTACCATGCTATTGCCCCTATTAAGCCTGCTGATTTTCTGACTTCACGCCACTACTTGGTGTAATCACTAAAGCCTGAAAGCACTGGTTATTTAATAACCAGCTCAACCAATTTGACGAATGCCGGGTTAAACAACGTCAAGCCAAAAACGGCAATACCGATCAAGATTTTTAACAACAAGGCGTTTTGTTTAAGCTCTGCACGAATCTGAATAAGCTCGGCACGAACCCCATTAATTTCGGCTCGAACAAATTCCTCGGTCGCTAATTCTGTACGCAATTTATTGTCCAAGTCTGCCTTAAGTGACTCTCTTTTATCCGTGACATGCTGGCTTTCATAAGCTTGAATAGCGCCTTCAATTGCTTTGGCGAACACTTCCGCTTTTTCCCGATCCTGATTAAACGCCGCTTCCAGTAAAAGTAAAACATCGCGTGGTATTGAATAAGCCATAAAGCCTGCCCTTTCTTATTTTTTAACGACTGAACTACAGCACCGTCAAGCTATTTTAGAGCCCACTAAAATAGATCAATAAAGCCACGCGTCACACCATTAAAACAAATGCTTAATCGCATCCCTTTCTTCTTTTAACTCGGTTTCTGTCAACTTCATCTGCTGCTTGCTAAAGTCATTAATAGCCAGATTTTTTACAATACGGGCTTTGCCGTCAACGACGGTTACCGGAAATGAATAAATCAAGCCTTTGGCAATGCCGTAACTGCCATCAGAAACCACGCCCATACTGACCCAGTCACCCTCTTCGGTACCTAATGTCCAATCTCTCATCTGATCAATAGCGGCATTAGCCGCAGAAGCAGCGCTGGACTGGCCTCTGGCTTTAATAACAACGGAGCCACGTTGCTGAACCGTAGGAATAAAGTCATTAACAAACCATTTTTTATCAACCAACGACAAGGCATCTTGCCCTTTTACCTTGGCATGATGCAAATCAGGATATTGGGTCACCGAATGATTACCCCAGATAATCATGTTTTTTATATCCGTGGTTAGAACGCCACATTTTTCAGCTAACTGACTTATCGCCCGATTATGATCCAACCGGCTCATTGCCGAAAAATTATCCGGCCTTAAATCAGGCGCATTTTTTAACGCAATCAAGGCATTGGTATTGGCAGGATTACCGGTTACCAATACCTTGACATCTCGACTGGCCACTGCATTTAACGCCTTGCCTTGTACCGAAAAAATTTCCGCATTAACTTCCAGTAAATCTTTGCGCTCCATGCCAGGCCCTCTTGGACGCGCTCCCACCAGAAAAGCATAATCAACATTTTTAAATGCCACCATTGGATCGTCTGTTATTTCAATTCTATGCAGCAAGGGATTGGCGCAATCTTTTAACTCCATCACGACACCCTGCAAGGCATTCATTGCCGGTGCGATTTCCAGTAAATGCAAGACAATGGGCTGATCCGGCCCTAGCAAAGAACCTGCCGCCAAACGAAACAGCAACGAATAACTAATTTGCCCTGCCGCGCCGGTAACTGCTATATGAACGGGTGTTTTCATTTGTTTTCCTTTTAGTTTTATCATGGATAAGAACTTATTTTATAAAGCCCCATTAACAATCGTTAATCATTATGGCTTAACAACCAAGCAGCCTCATTTCACCGTTTTATTTTTGCCGGTGAAAGAATAGCTGACAATTTAAGTAATCGTATCACTCCTGCCACTGTAAAAACACCCATTAATCTTGCCGCTTAATCACGGCACAGTTTTTTTTATCGGGTATAATACGGCTCAAAATCATCACATTAACGCATAGATACGGGTAAGTTAATGAAAAAACTGCTATTCCAATTCGACACAGACACGCACCCCTCCGTTTTTGACACGGTTGTAGGCTATGATGGCGGTGCCGATCATGTTATCGGGCATGGCGGATTAATGCCGGAAAACGTTACGGCACTGGTAGAAGGTGCTATTTTTACCCGCGCTCCTAAAGATAAAAAAAATACCGCTATTTTTGTTGGCGGCAGTGATATGCTTGCCGGTCAAAAATTATTTGCTGCCGTACAAGGCTGTTTTTTTCCAGGCTTTCAAGTGTCTGTCATGCTGGATAGCAACGGCAGCAACACAACCGCTGCCGCCGCTGTTGCCAAACTGGCATCCAGCGGCGTGCTCGCCGGCAAAAAAGCGGTGGTATTGGCAGGCACCGGCCCAGTAGGGCAGCGTGCAGCCGCCATGCTGGCTCAAGAAGGTGCAATCGTATCCTTAACTGCCCGTAAAATGGAACGTGCCGTAGCGGCGTGCAACAACATGAAACTACGCTTTGGCGTTGACATAACGCCTATCGAAGCATTTGATAATGAGGCCAGAGCCAAAGCCATTGAAAATGCAGCGATTGTTTTGGCAACCGGTGCGGCCGGTGTTGAACTGCTGTCCACTGACCAATGGCAAGATAACAGCACGCTTGAAATGATAGCCGATGCCAATGCCACGCCTCCTTTAGGCATTGGCGGCACCGACATGATGGATAAAGGCACGCTGCGCCACGGTAAAATTATCTGGGGCGCGATTGGTTTTGGTTCTTTAAAACTGGCTTTACACCGTGCCTGTATTGCCCAATTATTTGAAGACAACAAACAGGTTCTGGATGCCGAAAACATCTTTGCCTTGGCCAAAGCAATGGCTTAGTTAATAACCGTCCATGAGCCATTCAAAAATCCCGACTGCTTTGTCATCAAGAGAAGATGCTTTACGTATTTTTAAGGCAGGCGTCACTGCGGCTGACCCTTATCAAGCGGTTAAAAGCTGTTTGTCTACTAATGGTCAACAGCTGGAATTTCTGCTGGATTTAAACGATCTTACCCAAAAGCGCACCGGTCACTGGTCAAAAGTCCATCTTATCGCCTTTGGCAAAGCCGCCTGTGCCATGGCAAAAGCGGCTCAAGAAATCATCCCCGCTCATTTGCTGGCAGTTGGCAGCCTTGCCGTGACTAATTACGAAAACGTAACAACGCTCGATGCTGTTGAGGTTATCGGTGCTGCGCATCCACTGCCTGATGAAGCCGGTCTTAATGCCGCCCTTAAGTGCGCTGCCTTAATCAGTCTCGCGCAAGCCAACGAACTGGTTTTGGTATTAGTCAGTGGCGGCGGTTCGGCACTTATTCCCTACCCGGCCAATGCAATTTCGCTGGCGGAAAAGATTGCTGCCACTGATTTACTGCTGGCGAGTGGCGCAACGATCAACCAGATTAATTGTGTACGCAAACATTTGTCCGTGTTAAAAGGCGGCGGCTTGGCACGACTGGCAGTCCCTGCGGACTTGCATGCGCTTATTTTATCGGATGTATTGGGCGATGACTTAAGCGCCATTGCCAGCGGCCCGACAGTTCCTGATCCCCGCACATACAACGATGCGATTGCCGTTTTTAAATCCAAAAATAATTGGGATAAAGTGCCCGTCACGATTCAACAGCATTTGGAACAAGGCAGTCTTGGCAAAGTGCCTGAAACCCCCAAGCCTGGTGATGCTGTTTTTAAAAATACCGGCCATACTTTGGTGGGCAGCAACGCCATTAGCGTCAAGGCAACACTAAAAGCCGCACAAGATTTAGGCTACCAAACCCGGTTGTACGACACACATCTTTGCGGCGAAGCCAGACAAGCCTCTGAAAACTGGGTCAGTTGCGCAAAAAACTTAATCGCCAACGGTATTGAAAAACCCGTAGCCTTGTTGGCAGGTGGCGAAACTACTGTTACATTAAAAGGCAAGGGACGCGGTGGCCGTAATCAGGAAATGGTGCTGGCTTTTGCACTTGCCGCCGAGCAACACGGCTTAACCGGCCAGTGGACATTTCTTAGCGGTGGCACTGATGGCCGCGATGGCCCAACGGATGCCGCCGGTGGCATCGCTGACCAAGACACCCTAAAGCGCATGCGCCATGCGGGCATAGATCCGCTGACCATGCTGGACAATAACGATTCTTACACAGCCTTAAAAAGCTCACAGGATTTACTCGACACCGGCGCGACCGGAACCAACGTAGCTGACCTGCAAGTATTACTTATCCACCCTACACTTACTCAAACACACACCTCTTAATCAGGAAATACCATGTTTAAAAAATCTATGTCCATAGCCGGTTTTGATGATGATCTGTTCCAAGCAATGGAAGAAGAACGTAATCGCCAGGAAGATCACATTGAACTGATTGCCTCGGAAAATTACGCCAGCCCACGCGTAATGGAAGCCCAAGGCTCTCAGTTAACCAATAAATATGCCGAAGGTTATCCCGGCAAACGTTATTATGGCGGTTGTGAATTTGTTGATAAAGTCGAACAATTAGCCATCGACCGCGCCAAAGCGTTATTTGGCGCTGATTATGCCAACGTACAGCCACACTCTGGCTCTCAGGCCAACATGGCCGTCTTCATGGCCTTGATTCAACCGGGCGACACCATCATGGGCTTAAGTCTGGCTGATGGCGGTCACTTGACACACGGTGCCAAACCCAATTTCTCGGGCAAAATTTATAATGCCATCCAATACGGTTTAAACCCTGAAACCGGTGAAATTGATTACGAACAAGTTGAAGCCTTGGCAATGGAACATAAACCAAAAATGATTATTGCGGGCTTCTCCGCTTACTCACGCGTTTGGGATTGGCAACGTTTCCGCGACATTGCTGATAAAGCGGGTGCTTATTTTGTCGTCGATATGGCGCACGTCGCCGGTTTAATCGCAGCCGGTTTATACCCTAACCCCGTCCCTTTTGCAGACGTTGTCACCAGCACCACGCATAAATCCCTGCGCGGCCCACGCGGCGGTCTTATTTTGTGTAAAAGCAACCCTGAAATAGAGAAAAAAATCGATTCCAGCATTTTTCCAGGCATACAAGGCGGCCCGGCCATGCATATTATTGCTGCCAAAGCAGTTGCTTTTAAAGAAGCCATGCAGCCTGAGTTTCGCGTTTATCAGCAACAAGTGATTAAAAATGCCAAGGCTATGGCCTCCGTTTTTATCGAGCGCGGCTTTGACGTTGTGTCAGGCGGCACCGATGATCATTTAATGCTGGTTTCCCTGATTGCCAAAGGCATCACCGGCAAAGCAGCCGATGCCGCTTTAAGCAGGGCACATATCACCGTCAATAAAAACGCCGTGCCTAACGACCCGCAATCGCCTTTTGTCACCAGCGGCATTCGTGTCGGTACGCCAGCGCCAACCACACGCGGCTTTAAAGAAGCCGAAGTCAGCGAAGTGGCGCATTGGATGTGTGACGTCATGGAAAATATTGATGATGAAGAAGCCATTGCTAATGTAAGGGAAAAAGTCAGCGATCTTTGTGCACGGTTTCCGGTTTATAGTTGATTTGGTTATCAATTTAAGTTGAAACGGATAACATCCCCTTGGAGGGATGTTATCTGTGAAAAACGTCCTGCTTTAAATTGGAAGCCTTAAATTTTTTTAGAGACACTGAATGGAAAGCATCGAAATTAATGGTTTTTTAACCATAGACCACGCAAATTTTGAGATAAAAAAAATAAATATCTTAATCGGTGCTCAAGCTCAGGGTAAAAGCGTTATTGCCAAACTCGCTTACTTCTTTAAAAATTTCTTTCCTGATATTTTTATTCCGTCAATCCAAAAGTTTGAAACAAAACGGGACATTGACAAGAAATGTTTGGCCAAGTTTGAGCAAATATTTCCTCGCTATACCTGGTCAAACCAGGAGTTTTCAATTATTTATAAAAATGGCGATTATGAGTTATCAATTATAAGAACCAAAGCAGGTAATAAAACCACTTTGAAGTTTACTTATGATAAGGAATTGGCTGATTTCCATAAAGAATTAAAGAGCAATTACAAACTGGCCTTAGAAGAATTTGATGCACGGGTAGAACACGGAAACGGAAAAAAAAAGCAGCAAGGAGAAAATATTTTCTATGAAACAATTTCTGAAAAAATAAAAAGCTCCTCATTTAACAACGTATACAAAAGACCTATTTTTATTCCTGCAAGTCGATCTTTTTTTGCAGCCTTGCAAAAAAATATTTTTTCATTCTTGGCAAACGATATTGATATAGACCCTTTTGTCAAAGAGTTTGGCTTTAACTACGAAAATTCGAAACGACTTCATCAAGATGGCTTTTTTCGAATTGATGACATTTCTGAAACAACGAGAAAAAAAGTAGATAAACTTGCTAGCGATATAATTGTTGGTGAATACGTTTACGCTGATGAACAGGACTGGATTTTAAACAAAGGTAAACGGACTAATTTGGCTAATGCTTCATCAGGTCAGCAAGAGTCGCTACCCATGCTTTTGATTCTGCAAATTTGGCCTTTTAGTTATCCAAAGGAAAACCTTCAAAATTTCATCATAGAAGAGCCCGAAGCGCATTTATTCCCAACATCACAAAAACAAATTATCAGCTTGATTGCCACAATATATAACGCTTGTGGTCATTCCTTTTTTATAACCACCCATAGTCCTTACATCTTAACGGCGATTAATAACTTGGTCGTTGGGCAAGATGCTTACGACAAAGCCAATGGTGATACCGAAAAGTTAAAGAAACTGGAAAAAGTTTTAGCTACTGATGAGTTAATTCGCTTGGAAGATGTCTCCGCTTATACGCTCAATAAAGGCAAGTTAGAGTCCATCATTGATATGGAAAATCGACTAATTGGCGCAAATCTGCTGGATGCAGTCTCTGATGAATTTGATTTGGCATTTGGCGTTGCTACAGAGATTTTGTATGGGACTGACTAATGGATTATGGCAAATGTGCAACTCAATCCACCAACAAAATAATAACCGCAAGTGAAAATAATAGAAAACTGACCATCAATAACCTCTCTAAAAAATTGGTCAGAAAAATCAAAGTCGATGGCTGTTTGATTGTTGATTCAAATAAACGTTGTGATTACATGTTTGAAATTGATGACCTGGCCTCTCCGGTGATTTATCTGGAATTAAAAGGCTGTGATATAGAAAAAGCCTATACCCAATTAGTCGCTACTATCGACCGATTTATAGTTGAGCATCGCGGAATTAAAAAGGAATGTCACATTGTAGCATCAAGAGTGCCCAAAGCAGGTCCAAAAGTTCAGCAATTAAAAATCAGGTTGTTAAAAGAAAAAAATGCGACATTAATTGTTAGCACTGATCAAGCTTTTGTAAGCATTTGATCCAATAAATTTTATTGTTTCTTCTCTTCCAGAACAAACGATACACATCTTTCTTGTGAAAAATCACAAAACAACATCTCGTCAATTCAGGAAACCCATGTCAGATATAGAAATCGCCCAACAAGCCACGATGCGACCGATCATCGGTTTGGCAAAAGAACAGTTCGGCATAGAGGCCGAACATCTTGACCCCTTCGGTCATTACAAAGCCAAAATATCACTGGAATACATCAACAGCCTAACCGACAAAAAAGACGGCAAACTGATTCTGGTAACCGCCATTAGTCCAACTCCGGCGGGCGAAGGCAAGACAACCACGACAGTCGGTTTGGGTGATGCCATGAACCGACTGGATAAGAAAACCATCATCTGCCTGCGCGAGCCTTCCTTAGGCCCCTGTTTTGGCGTAAAAGGCGGTGCAGCGGGCGGCGGTCACTCACAAGTTGTGCCGATGGAAGACATTAATCTGCACTTTACCGGTGACTTTCATGCTGTCGGTGTGGCACATAATCTGTTATCGGCGTTGATAGACAACCATATCAATCACGGTAACTTGCTGGATATTGACCCCAGACGCATTCAGTGGAAGCGGGTGGTTGATATGAATGACCGTGCCCTGCGTCACATCGTCGTTGGCATGGGTGGCCCGGCAAACGGCTACTTGCGTGAAGACGGTTACGACATCGTGGTCGCTTCTGAAGTGATGGCGATACTTTGCCTGGCCACCGGCCGCGCTGATCTTAAAGAACGTCTGGGTCGCATTGTCATCGGTTATAAATCCGACCGAGTGACACCCGTTTATGCCCGCGATTTAAAGGCACAAGGTGCCATGGCCGCTTTATTAAAAGATGCCATCAAACCCAATCTGGTACAAACACTGGAAAACAATATCGCTATTATTCATGGCGGCCCGTTTGCCAATATTGCGCACGGTTGTAACACCGTAACAGCCACCAAAACCGCGTTAAAACTGGCTGATTATGTCGTGACCGAAGCCGGTTTTGGGGCTGATTTGGGCGCTGAAAAATTTATTGATATTAAATGTCGCATGTCAGGATTAAAGCCCTCGGCAGTAGTTTTGGTTGCGACTATCAGGGCGCTTAAATTTCATGGCAACGTGGCTAAAGAAGATTTAAACACCGAAAATCTGGCGGCAATCGAACAAGGCTTTGTTAATCTTGAACGTCATTACCACAATAT
>Ga0194056_10000912_pt1 | contig 16206 bp, 15 predicted proteins | sample SepL4413m_MetaG_FD_155458 | JGI IMG/M metagenome (GOLD analysis project Ga0194056, IMG submission 155458) | Anoxic zone freshwater microbial communities from boreal shield lake in IISD Experimental Lakes Area, Ontario, Canada - Sep2016-L442-13m | ecosystem: Environmental > Aquatic > Freshwater... | reverse complement strand
GGGTAAAGGTCAATTCCCGCCAAAAGACTAAGGTTGACCCAGTGACCGGCGAGAGGAAGACCGTGGAAGTGGTCAAGTTTGCTTCCGCCCACGATCTGCGGCGGTCCTTCGGGGAGCGTTGGTCCGAGCGGGTCTTGCCAAAGGTCTTGATGGAATTGATGTGGCACGAAAGCATTGGCACTACAATGCGGTTTTACGTCGGCCAGAATTCCCAGCGTACGGCCGACGTTGCTTTTGCAGCGTATGAACTGGTTCAAGCCCGTCAACAGGCGGGTGGGAAAGCACGGGCTGTCAACACTTTTGTCAACAATGATGCTTTCGATGAGCTTTCCGAGAAAACGGAAGATTCCCTAACCCGTTACGAAGCAAGAGGTTTCGGCAACAGTTGACGGCGGCGGGTGCTTTTAGAATACTCATCTACTATAAATGCTACCGATTGACCATGCAAGGTGTTAGGATAGGTGAATCAATAAACGATTTATTCCTGGCCGCTTGCGGTTGCGCGTTTTGAATGAGAGATTTTGGCCACGGATGGAAACACGGATGATACACGGATAGGAAGAAGACAGGAAGACAGGAGGATGAAAAAGAAAATGAATGGCTCTTTTTATTTCCTTTCTCCATTTTTCTGTCCACATTTTTCTGTCAAAAGGTTTTTTTGTGCCTAAAACTGTTCTTTCCCTGATTCTCCCGGCGTTTGACGAGGCCCTGCGGCTGCCGTCGTACCTGAAGACGGTGCGCGGATATCTGGAGGAGAGTTTTCGGCAGCCTTATGAGGTGATTGTGGTTGACGACGGCAGCCGCGACGAAACGGCGGATGTCGTCGAGCGTCTAGCCATTCATTGGCCGCAACTTCGCCTGTTGCGGCACGCTCAAAACGAGGGTAAGGGATCCGCCGTGCGGACTGGTATCTTGGCGGCACGGGGGGAATTACTGCTATTTGCGGATGCCGATGGCGCAACGCCGATTGAAGAACACGCCCGGCTGGCGGCTGCGATCGCGCAAGGAGCCGATGTGGCAATTGGTTCGCGGTTGGCACCCGATCCAACCATCCACCGCTCGCGCCATTGGTATCGCGGGCTGGCCGGAAAACTGTTCGCGCTGGCTGCCCGCCGACTACTGCGGATTTCGGCGATTGACTCGCAGTGTGGATTCAAGATGTTTCGTGCCACGGCCGGTCGCCAACTGTTTGCGACCATCAAGGAAACCGGCTACTTATTCGACCTGGAGATTCTCGTCTTGGCCCAGCGGCTCGGCCTGCGCGTGGTCGAAGTGCCGGTTCACTGGCAGGAAGTGCCTGGCGGGCACCTTCATCCGTTACGAGAACTGCCGCGGATCATCGCCGGACTTTGGCGGCTGCGGCGACGGTAGTGTGATTCTCAAAATCGTTAAAGTTTGCGCCTACGGCAATCTCAAAAGGGCTAGGGAGAGGGAGCAACCATCCTAGCCATTAGACCTTACGGCATCGGGCAACGATTTGCCTTTTGGCACCGGATTTTCACTCTTTTCTCGTAATCGCGGCAAGCCACGGTTCCGATAGCAAGAGTGTTGGCAACGAACATAGGAGGCAGGTTCGGCGAGGGTCTCCCGACCCCGCCGAAACGTCGGTGGCTCGGTCAGAGACCGGCCATAACAGTCGGTGGCTCGGTCAAAGACCGGCCACAACAGAGTGTTGGCAACGAACGTAAGGGGTATATTCATGGGGTATCGAATACTGGTGAGAATTGCTTCGGGATTGCTGTTGGGGATCTGCTGGGCCGCCGGTTGGGTTCATGCGGAAGATGCCGCGATTGGCCCGCGGCCTTCCATGCAGAGGGTTGCGTTTGAAGACGTGGCGGTGGCCACGTTGAATCCCAAGGTCGATGCGGCCGCACAGGCAGCACCGGCCCCGGAGTCGCCTGTGCCTTCCTCTGGATCGGTATCCAGCGAAGTACAACCGGGTGTTGCCGTGACCAGCGACTTACCCCCGGCGACCGCTGCCGACAACAAGTCGCGGCTTGCCGCTCTGAAGGTCCGCTTGCATCAGCGCATGGGTGCGGAGGCCGATCCGCCCGCCGAAGAGCCGGCACCATCGCCTCCGCCGGGTCCGGTGATCGGACTCCGGCAACCGCAGTGTCTTCAAAATATGGGCATTTCGCTCAGCGGATGGCTCCAGCAGGGCATTACGTTCAATAATGAGCACCCGGTCAGCCGGTTCAACGGCCCAGTGGCCACCAACGACCGCGACAGCGAATACCAGATGAACCAGTTCTGGATGACCCTCCAGCGGCCGGTGAACACGGGCGGCGACGGTTGGGACTTCGGCGGCCGCATTGACGCCATGTATGGCACCGACTGGCGATTCGGCATCAACAACGGATTGGAAGATCGCATTAACGGCTTTAATGGCCAAAGCTATGGCATGGTGCTACCCCAGGCCTACGCAGAAGTTGGCTATAACGACCTGAGCGTGAAGCTAGGGCATTTTGCGGCAATCCTGGATTACGAGGCGGTTCCCGCCCCTGCAAATTTCTTCTATTCGCACTCCTATTGCTATTCCTACTGCGTGCCGCAATTGGTGACCGGCGCGCTGGCGGACTACAAGATGGACGGGAATTGGTCGGTCCAAGGTGGATTCGATCGCGGTTGGAGCCAGTTCGAGGACAACAACCATTCGCTGGACTTTTTGGGCGGCGTTCGCTGGCAAAGCAGCGACCAGCGAACGACGGTTTCCTATGCCCTGTCCAACGGACCGCAAGACGTGAATAACGCGCAGAATCGCTTCGTCTATAGCCTTGTCATTCAGGAGAAGTTAGGCCCTCGTAGCCAGTATGTTATGGTTCACGATTTGGGCGTGGAGAACAACGCCCTGCCCGGCGGCGGCGCGGCGGGGTGGTATGGGTTGAATCAATATTACACCTACACGCTTAGCAACCAGTGGACTGCCGGCATGCGTGCCGAATGGCTTCGTGACCAAGAGGGTGTCCGGGTGGCTGGGCCGGGGAACATTCCCGGTGTGCGAGCCTGGTCGGGCCACGGCTTCGCAGGCAATTTTTATGAACTTACCGCCGGGCTGAACTGGCGGCCGCAAGCCAACGTGATTTTCCGGCCTGAGGTCCGCTACGACTGGTATGACGGTGGAGCGGGCGGCTATGGTCTCTCGAATCAGACGGGTCTGCCGTTTAACGACGGCCGCAGCAGTACGCAGTTGCTCACGGCTGCCGATTTGATTCTGATGTTCTGATCGGTATTTGCTCCCCGTACGTCAGGCTTTCCAGCCTGACATTCGGTCATTCAGCGAAACGGCTCTTGGACTTCGGCAGCAGTTTGCAGAGGAGCACGCCGCCAAAGTAAAGGACCGTCAGAGGACAGGCCATCAGCAGCAAGGTGTAGGGATCGCCGGTGGGCGCGAGCACCATCGCCAGCACGAAGATGATCAGGATGGCCATTCGCCACGACTTCAGATAGCCCTGAACGGTGATCAGGCCGATTCGCTCGAGGAAAAGCATCACCAACGGAAGCTGGAAGCTGATTCCGAACCCCAGCGGCAACAAAAGCACGAAGCTCATCCACTCGTTGATCCGCAGTTCAGGATTGATGTGCAGCATGTGGTTGAAGCTCAGCAGGAAGGCCAACACCTGCTTGAAGGCAAAGAAGAACGCCGTCGCTGCCCCTGTCAGAAACAGCCCGATGCTTACCGGAAGAAATAGGTGAACATAGCGTCGCTCATGGTGATAAAGTCCGGCGGCCACGAAGATCCAGATCTGATAGAAGATCCACGGGCTGGCCAGAACCACTCCCACCAACATCGACGCCTTCATCCAGATGAGAAAGGCTTCCTGGGTGCCCAGGGCGTTCATGCGGATTCGCGAGTCGTCAGCAATTGGGCGGAACAACACAATCTTCTTCAAACCCTGGGTTTCCACACTGCCGGACTCCGGGGCATTTTTCGGCAAAGTGCCGATCTGGGCATGAGTTGGCAGTTGATTGGAAAGCTTTGCCGGATCGATGGAAACGATTTCAAACGAAACGCGCTGGGCGGCTACGATCTTTTGAATTCGGTCCAAGTCCGCATCGTCATAACCGGCCTCGCGAAGCAAATCTTGTTGCTTGGGAGAAAGAGCCTTTTCAGCGGCCTCGATCTCATAGTAAGCCGTCAGGGCATTCTCCACGGGGGTGGTGATGAAGACGACGACTCGGGCACCCACGAGGAACCCCACAAGGCAGCCGATCACTAGTCCGACGATCGCGCGGAACAGACAGGTTCGCAACTCTTCGAGATGCTGCCCGAAGGTCATCGTGTTGTCTTGAAACAGATCGCTCTGGGCGGGAGATCGGGGCATGGAGCAATGCTCGTGAGGTAACAACGTCAAAGCCGGCAGGGCAGGGGAGGCAGGCGGGTGAAATAGCAGCCTCCCTACCGACGAATTCCCGACCAGCACCAAACACCCTATAATACTTCAGTGGCAAGTGATAAGCAACTGGTGCTTCGTAGCGTGTGTGGCAAGATTTTCTGGCAAGCGCGTGGCACGGGCTTCCAGTCCGTGGAATTTGACACGGGCAAGATGCCCGTGCCACGGTGGCGTCCGTCTGTCAGAGAATCTTGCCACACACTTCGTAGCCCCACTCAGTTAAGGGAAAAACCGATCGATGATCCCACTTTATCCGCTTCGTTTTCGATTGCTCGTACGGCGTTATCTTTGGGGGAGCCGTCGCTTGGAAACGTGCTTGGGAAAGCCGCTTGGTCCGGGCAACGATTACGCCGAAAGTTGGGAAGTCTGTGATCGTGGTGCGGATCAAAGCATCGTCGACCAGGGTCCGCTGGCCGGTATTTCCTTGGGCGAACTGGTCTGCCAGCGCGGTCTGGAACTTTTCGGCCGCCACCACCCTCAGTCGCATTTTCCGCTTCTGGTAAAATTTCTTGACGCCGCTCAGTTGCTCTCCATTCAGGTCCATCCCAACGATGAACAGGCTGCACGGCTGAATCCACCCGATTTGGGCAAAACTGAGGCATGGTATATTCTGTCGGCCGATCCCGGTAGCACGATCTACGCTGGGCTCCGGCCGGGCATCGATCATCAGCAGTTGGCCGATGGCATTCGCCAGGGGACGTGCGAAAACCTACTGCATCACTTCCAGCCCAAGGCAGGTGATTGTCTCTTCATTCCCGCCGGAACGATTCACGCATTAGGTGCCGGCCTCTTGGTCGTCGAAGTGCAGCAGTCCAGCGATACCACATTTCGCCTCTGCGACTGGAACCGTGTCGGCCCCGATGGCAAGCCACGTCCGCTGCACATCGAGCAGGGCCTGGCAGTTGTTGATTTTGAGCGTGGGCTGGTCGATCCCGTGCCGCCACGGCTTACCGATCATCCCTGGGTTAGCCGTCTGGTGGCCTGCGACAAGTTTATCATGGATCGCTGGGAATTTGACCAGCCACGGACGATCGGCGGGGACGACCGATTCCACATCGTCACTGTTTTGGAGGGTGCCGTCCGCATGGAAGGCGACCCTCAGATCACCCCCTTGCCCCAGGGTGGGACCACGCTGCTGCCCGCCAGTCTCGGCAGTGTCAGGCTTGTGCCGCAGCAGAGAACGGTACTCCTGGATGTATATTTGGGGTGATTTCCCCCTTTCCCTGCCGGTCGAAAATTCTTACAATTTGCGGCCAATCGAAGTCTTTTCGGGGGATGGAGTTGCGTCTATGCGTTGGATATTGTTCTTAACCGCCCTGTCGATAGTGCTGCCGGCGTGCAGAGGTCCCGATCGCTTGGCCACGCCGAACCTTATCCCCCCATTCGGTTCCGTGGACCATCAGCAGGCCAGGGCACAGGTATTTGAGCCTTTTCCCGAGAATGAGCCTGGCCCGCCGGTTGTTGGTGCTCGGCCGCGAGAGTATCAGGATCCTCGGGCGGAAGTCCTTCGAGTTCAGCCTCGAATAGGCGAGCCGATTCTCACTCCTTGTCCACAAATGCAGATACCGATTGCCCAGCCCACCATCGTCACCCCACCGCCGGCAATCTACAATCCACCTGGGACAGCACCCTAGAACGGCTTTTCCAGACTCTTACCCTGTCACAATCGGAGTGGCCGGAGTATGATGATGGCTCTTCCGGTTTTAGGTGCAGAAGTAGGGTGGGGAGAGTGAAACGAGCCCCACCAAAAGCGGACCGCAACAGAATTGGTGGGGCTCGCTGCGCTCTCCCCACCCTACAATTATTCGTGTTCCACACCTGGAACCGGAAGAGCCATGATGTTTTATCTGGCCTAAGTTTTCCTCACCCTTTGCTTTTACCTAACCATGCCCGGCCCGCAACGACGAAAGTCCTCTGTCAAGAAACCATTACGCCCCACCAAGCCGGTTCATCGGCCTGCTGAAGGTCAGCGGGCAGGCCGCATCATTGGTTTGGAGGGTGGTGATGTTCCCACACCTAGCAAGTCGCAAACCAAACGTCCACCGAAGTCCGGTCCACCGAAATCTCGTTCAACCGGCGAGAGTTCTGGCCGCCGCCCATCGAACAAGGCTCGGGTGGGGGTAAAGCCGCGGCGACCAATCCGGCCACGTCGGCCACGCCCACAGTCGGCAACGGTCGGCGAACACCTGCCGGGCGAACGTCTACAAAAGGTACTGGCCGCAGCAGGGCTGGGAAGCCGTCGACAATGCGAGGAGCTAATTACGACCGGCCGCGTCGAAGTGGACCGCAAAGTGGTGTCCCAGCTTGGCACACGGGTCGATTCGGCTGCCCAGGATATTCGCGTTGACGGCGAATCGTTATCATTCGGTCGTCGGGTTTATTATGCCGTGAACAAGCCCAAAGGGGTGGTGACCACAAATCGCGATCCCGGCCGCCGTCCTCGCGTGATCGACTTGGTGCCGAACCAAGATATTCGGTTGTTTGCTATCGGCAGGCTCGATTTGAACAGCGAAGGATTGATTCTGGTCACCAACGACGGCGAGTTGGCTAATCGCCTCACGCATCCCCGTTATGGTGTCGAGAAGGTCTATCTGGCCCAGGTTGTCGGCCGGCCGACGCCTGAGGTGCTCGACAAGTTGAAACGCGGTGTTCATCTGGCCGAAGGCATTGCCCGAGTGCAGGACGTCCGCATTGAATCGCATCAGAAGGAAAGCACTTGGCTGGAAATAGTTCTCCGCGAAGGAGTGAATCGCGAGATTCGCCGCCTACTGGCACGGGTCGGCCACAAGGTGCTACGGCTCGTTCGGGTGAGCGTGGGACCGGTTCGTCTCGGCAAAATGCCGCCCGGCTCCGTTCGCCCCTTGGCCCACGAAGAAATTGTTGCGTTGCGGGCACTTGAGAAAAATCCGGAAGCTGGAAGTTAGGAGTTAGGAGTTAGAAGTTAGGAGTTAGAAGTTAGAAGAATTTCTGATTCCCACCCCCAGTTCTCAGTTCTCAGTTCTCAGTTCTCAGTTCTCAGTTCTCAGTTCTCAGTTCTCAGTTCCTAACTCCTAACTCCTAACTCCTAACTCCTAACTCCTAACTCTTAACTCCTCATTCCCCATGCATCTCTCCAATCCCGACCATATATGCCAGGAAACGGTCGCCATTGAAGAACACGTTCCGATTGCCCGAGATACCTATCGCCTGCGATTGCCCTGTTCGAGCATTGCCGCGAAAATTCTTCCTGGCCAGTTCATGATGTTGCGTCTTCCGGGCACGAACGACCCGTTGTTAGGCCGTCCATTGGCTCTTTACGACACCTATCGCGACGCCTCGGGCCAACCGAAGGGGGTCGATATCGTTTACCAGGTAGTCGGCCGGATGACGCGCCGCCTAGCTGCGGTGAAGGTTGGCGATTGGCTGACGGTCTGGGGGCCTTTGGGAAATGGGTTTCCGCCTACGGAGACCGGCCATTTGATCATGGTGGCTGGCGGCATCGGCCAAACGCCCTTCCTAGCACTGGCCCGGCATTATTTGGGCCGGGGCGATTACGGACAGCCACCGTTAGCCGTCCCTCGAGCGCAGAAGGTGACGCTTTGCTATGGTCTGCGGTCGGCTGCGTTTATGGCGGGCGTCGATGACTTTCGTCGATTAGGCGTCGAGGTTTTGATTAGTACCGACGACGGTTCCGCCGGGCACTGCGGCACGGTGATCGAACTGGTGCCGCCCGTGGTTGATGCCTCGTCCTATGCCTGTCGGATTGTCACCTGTGGGCCGGAGAAGATGTTGCACGCAACGTCCGACATGGCCACCAGAATGGGGCTTCCCTGTCAGGTTTCCCTGGAAAGCCCCATGGCCTGCGGGATCGGAATCTGCTTCAGTTGCGTGACGAAGATCCGTGATCCGCAGGGTGAGTGGGATTATCGTCGAGTTTGCGTCGAAGGACCGATATTCAACGCGGCCGACGTGGAATTTTAGACTAATGGCTCTCCGCCAAGTTTGTGGTGCGGGCGTCTCGCCTGCCTAGTTCAACCACAACATCTTGGGCAGGCGGGACGCCCGCACCACAATTATCCGCAAACTCTGCGGAGAGCCGGATCCAACTATTCCGCAACTGCGGCGGCCTTCAGCGTTTTGATCCGGGCGGCTAATCGCGACTTAGTCCGCGCAGCGGCATTGCGATGGATGACCTTGTGGGCGGCAGCGCGATCGAGTTTCTTGGCGGCAACTTGCAGGGCACCTTGGGCGTCTTCCGCCTTGCCGGCGTCGACGGCGTCAATCACTTTGCGAACGCGAGTTTTTAGCTCGCGTTTCACCGCACGGTTCTTATCTCGCCGCTCCAAGCTTTGACGGTGGCGTTTTTTTGCACTTGCTGAGTGAGGCATGGTTTCCGCTATTTTGGGGAGTGATTCGGGTCACGGGGCCAGCGTAGCAGGACCCAACCCGCACGCGGCGAATCAACCATTCTGCCGAAAGTTGGTGAGTTTGTCCAGAGGGGTTGCCAGAAAAACCACCCCACCCCTTCCGTAAAACGGAATTTATTCCGTTGGATTGCCTTTTTCAGGCTTGTTGTGGCCGGTTTCAGGCCGAGCCACCCTACCGACCGTTTCGGCGAGGTCAGGAGACCTACGCCGAACTCTGTTGTGGCCGGTCTCTGACCGAGCCACGCTGCCGACCGAAGGTCTCCCGATCATTAGAGACCTTTGGTCCGACGTTTCGGCGGGGTCAGGAGACCCTCGCCGAACCTGATTCTACGAAGCTACGCTTCGCCGCTTTCCTCGTCACCTTCGTCCTGTTTTTGCTTGTCCTCGCGTTTTGCTTGTCCGCCGCTCTTTTTTTCCTCTTCTTCCAACATGCGATGCAGGTGTTCCAAGAGGTCGGACACATCGCGATAGGTATAGTCCATGCTGGCTAGGGTCGTAAGGTACTTTTCGGCCTTGGGCAAATCCTTCAGCCCCATGGCCAACTTACCAGCACGATAAAACGCCAATTTCTTTTCATCCTGATCGCGGTCGGGAATCTCTTGGGCCGCCTGCTCGAAGTGGTTCATTGCCAGATGATACTGTTTGATCGCCCGGAAACATTCACCAAGGTTGATAAGACATTTTCCCCTCTTGCGTGGGTCATGCTTGGCAACCTGATACTCCTTGATCGCCTCGCTGAGGTCGCCTTTCCACTGGTGCCGCTGGGCTAGTTCATAGCGGAAAATGAGATTGTTCGGATAGCGTTCGCAGCGGTTTCTGTAAACTTGCAGTTCCTTCTCGATGACGATCATGCGGAGCCGTTCAAACTCTTTCTTGTCCGCCTCGTTGCCCGTTTCCTTGGCTTTTTTGCCCCCTTCGGCCATTTTGGAACGCAGGGCGCGGAGTTGAACGTCCTCGATTTCCTCTCGTACCGTGGGGTCGTTGTTGGAAGCCGCGAGCTTCTGATTGAAAATCTCCTCGGCTTCTGCATAATGTTCGGTGTTCAGGTAGAGATTACCTAGCTCGTCGTAGCCGGCAAGATCCTTCGGGTTGCGCTGGATTCGCTGCTTGAGGCGGTCCTCGTGCGTAAACTCTTCCTGCTTAGTGCCCGGTTTGCTGGTCTTTTTGTCCTCGTCGTACCTGGGATCCTTGGCCTGATGCTGCAAAACGGTAAGCGTCGCGATGGACCGTTTGGGCATCTCGTCGTCAGGCCGGGCAATTTCGACCTTGTGCCAGAAGTTGATGGCCTCAACATAGCGATCCCGCTTGGTCAGGGCCTCGGCCAACTGACGGCAAACTTCGGCATCGGGCTTGTCTTTGGGAAACGTGTCGAAGGCGCACTTCAGGTAGTAGAGTTCGCAGTCGCCATAGGTCACGGCGGCGGAAACCCCCTCCTGGGTCATTATGCCGCAGCAGGCAGTGGCCATCGCGGTCAAGGTTGGAGCGTCCCAGGGATTCACCAGTAAAACGGAGATTCCTTGCTGGATTGCTTCATCCCAATCGGACTGAGCGATCGCCTTTTTCAGCGCAGCCCTAGCTCCGCGCTCCTTGAATTGCACCATCGGACCGAGTTTTTTGGCGCTGCCATACTTTTTGTGCAGGTTCGTCATGAAACTCTGCAAATACTCCAGATTGCCTGAATCGCCTTGCACGCATTCGGTATAGAGATCGCTCGCGTAGTCAAATTTATCCTGGGATCCCTGCTTATTACCAGCCTCAAAAAGCTTCTGCAAACGCTTGCGCAGAAGGGGAGAGGGTACACGTTTCTTATTCGGTTGTTCGTTTTCTTCTTGCGTCGTCATGTCTGCCTACAGAGAACGTCAACGAGATCCAAGAATTTTACCCAAAACCCACTTAGACTACTGTATCGCCTATTTGAGCGTCTGAAAAGTGGCCCAACTGATGTAGCCCAACATTCCCGAGCAGAGTACCATGCCGATGTCCATCAGCCAGCTTTGGCGGTCAAAAGGAAATGTTGTCGCAAGGTCGGTCCCGAAGACCAACAGCAACAGGATGGCAACAACCGCACCGGTAATACAAAAGGCTTTGGGCATGAAAACGACTTCTCAACACCACAGGCGACAAGGAACATCCACTCTAGTATAATCAGAGATTGATGGGTCCACCACTGCGAAGTTTGGATTAAGGAGCAAAAAGTTGATCGAACGGCAGACAGAACCCGCGGAGAAGATCGATTGGGGCGTTTTTCGCGAGGAAATGCCTGTTGCGCGGCAATGGGCCTATTTGGACCATGCGGCAGTGGCCCCCATCAGCGGCCCTGCGCATCGGGCAATCACTCAATGGAACGAGGACGCCACGGCCAATGGCGATGCCTACTACCAGGGTTGGATGCGGCAATTGAACGAGACACGGCAGCGATCGGCCCAATTGATCAATGCTCAGCCTGAGGAAATCGCCTTGGTGCCCAACACGACTGCTGGCATTAGCCTAGTGGCGGAGGGTTACCCGTGGAAAGAGGGGGATAACGTCGTCCTGCCCGACAATGAGTTCCCATCAAACCAATACCCCTGGCTGAATCTGATCTCCCGCAATGTGGAAATCCGCCGCATCCCTGCCGAGGGGGGGGGGTGCCGCTGGAAGCCCTCGCCCAGGCATGTGATGCGCGCACGCGGATCGTTAGCGTGAGTTGGGTTGCCTACGCCAGTGGATGGCGGCAGGATCTGGATCGGCTCGCGGAAATGGTCCACGGCAAAGGTGCCCTATTGTTCCTGGATGCCATCCAGGGGCTGGGTGTTTTCCCCTTGGATGTCCGCCGCACGCCGATCGACTTTCTTGCTTCTGACGGTCACAAGTGGCTGCTGGGGCCGGAAGGGGCCGGGATTTTCTATCTCCGCCGCGAACACCTCGATTTGCTTCGCCCCATCATGGTCGGCTGGAACAGCGTGGCCCACGACCGCGATTTCACCCGCATCGAACTGAACTATAAGAATACGGCCGAGCGCTACGAAGGCGGATCGATGAATGTGGCCGGTTTCATTGGCCTGAATGCTAGCTTGGAACTGCTGCTTCGCTATGGCCAGAAAGCAATTGCCGCCCGGGTGTTGGAAATCACCGACCTAGCTTGCAGTCGGCTGACGGCTGCGGGGGCGATCATCGACAGCTTCCGTAACGGCGACCGTCGTAGTGGCATCGTTTCCTTCCGCTTGCCTGGACGCGATCCCGATGTCTTGCGCAAACAGTGTCTCGAGCGGCAGGTCGTGCTCAGTTGCCGGGCCGGACGATTACGGATTAGCCCGCACGCATACAATGATGGATCGGATATCGACCGGCTGATTGAGGCAATTAGAGCTTAGAGCTTAGAGCGTGGGGCTAAGTCCTAAGTCCTAAGTATTGTTCTTAACCCATCCCCCAAAAGTTGTAGTCATGGTGCCAAGTCCGCCGCGAATCGCCGTCTATCCCGGATCATTTGACCCCATTACCTTGGGGCACTTGAATGTTATCGAGCGGGCGAGCCAGCTCTTCGATCGGCTGATCGTTGGGGTGGGCATCAACATCGAGAAGCAGGGCATGTTTGCTGCTGACGAGCGGGTGGAACTGATTCGCGAGGCGACTTCTCACCTCGCAAACATCGAGATTCACACCTTCCATGGCTTGGCCGTCGATTTCGTGCGGCAGGAGGGTGCTCGAGTGATGGTTCGCGGCGTGCGGCCGATTACGGACATCGCGGCCGAATTGACCATGATGATGGCCAATCGCCGCTTGGCACCCGATATCGAAACGCTTTTCATGATCGCCGACGGAGAGCTGGCCCACGTTTCCAGCTCGCTCATTAAACAGATTGCCGGGCTAACCTCAGAAGAGGGGCTCTTGCGGTTTCTACCCCCGAACGTGGTGAAGGCGGTGCGGGAGAAGCTGGCGGAATAGAAAATCAGTTTTTTTCCGCCCGCTGGGGCCCGTCTTCGCGATTGAGATATTGCCGCAGGTAACGAGCCCGCTCGATGTTGCGATCGGCACTGCCCAATTCGTTGCCGGTCCGCTTCTGTAAGTGGGCAGGTTGGGTGTGAATAAAAAGCTCATTGATGTCGGCGATTTGCAGGTCCGCAATCAAGCCCAGATTGACTCCCATGCGAACGCTGGAAAGTAGGTGCATGGTCTCTTCGGAACTGATCGTTTGGGCGGTCCGCAGGATGCCGTAAGCCCGGCTCACGCGGTCGTGCAAATTCTCTTGGCTCTCCTTGATCAAAAACTGTCGGGCCTGCCGTTCGTAGTCGATGATTACCGGCACAATGTCGCTGACTTGCTGGACCAGATCGTCTTCCTTGCGGCCCAGGGTGATCTGGTTGCTGATCTGGTAGAAATCACCCATCGCCTGCGAGCCTTCGCCGAAGAGACCGCGAACCGCCAGACTGATTTTCTGCAGGCTGCGAAAAACCTTTTCGATCTGCCGCGTAATGACCAGGGCCGGCAGGTGCATCATCACGCTCACCCGCATGCCGGTGCCGACGTTCGTGGGGCAAGCCGTCAGGTAGCCGAGCCGTTCGTGGAAGGCATAAGTGACCTTCTGCTCAATGGCATTGTCAATGGCGTTGATTTGTTCCCAGACGCTGTGCAGGTTGAAGCCGCTCTGCATGACCTGAATCCGCAGGTGATCTTCTTCATTGATCATAAGGCTGAATTTCTCGGCCTTGTCGATAGCTACGGCCCGGCGACCTTGGCCTTCGGCGTGCTCGCGGCTGATGAGGTGTCGCTCGACCAGCAGTTGGCGATCGACGCCTTGGAGTTCATCGACGGCAATATAGAGCAGATCGGCCGAAACCTGGGAATTGAGGATGCTCTCGCGGAGGATCCGCTCGATTTGCACACGATCCTGGGGGGTGGCCCGGCTGATAAAAGGAAATTCGGCCAGGTTCCGCGCCAGGCGGACCCGGCTACTGATGACGATGTCAGCCTCGGGGCCGTTGCCTCGGAGCCACTCGCCGCTGCTTTGAGTTAGTTCTTTGATTTCCACGGAAAATCCCGCTGAATTCTTGTTCTACTTCTAATTGCCGGACTGGTTCGCAGAGTTCGCACTCGTGGGGTGGTCCGAGCTTGCGAATCCCACCATTAGCCGCGCGACGCTGGTTATACCCGACTAGGATGCCTGCTCTGTTTCGATACGCCGAATTTGATCGCGGAGTTCAGTTGCCCGCTCGTAGTCCTCATTTTCGACCATTTCTTTCATTTCTCGCCGCATGCGGATCAATTGCGTCCGCTTTTCGCTGCTACCCGGCGAGCAACGGGGTCGCTTGCCGACATGTTCCGACTCGCCGTGAACATTCATAATCAACGGCTCCAGTTGGGGCTGGAAGGCCACGTAATCGTGCGGACAGCCGAGGCGGCCCTGGCTGCGGAATTCGTAAAAAGTGATCCCGCATACCGGACAGGCCTGCTGGTCGAGGCGAGCCAGTTCTTCGGCCGTCTGCCCAATGGCCATTTGCTGCACCTGTTGGGCTAGTGCCGTCGCCATACCCCCCGCACCAGCGGGTTCACCGCCAGACGAGGAGGTAAGGTAGGTTCGGGCGTGATCCTCGCAGAGATGCAGTTCCTGCGGCTTTCCACCGGTTAGTTCCGTGATGTGAAATGTTGCCGGACGTTCACACTGTTGGCATTTCATGGCATTGGACCCGCTTTCCATCTTTGCACCACAGTGATTCTAACGATGGAGGAATCAGGAGTCAACCTACCAATTGCGGAGTCAAGATTTTCTGGCAAGCGCGTGGCACGGGCATCTTGCCCGTGGAATTCGACACGGGCAAGATGCCCGTGCCACGGTGGCGTCCGTCTGCCAGAGAATCTTGCCACACACATCGCGGACCAATTGCAGTCATCCTGCGTTGCGACGCCGGGCAGCCGTTGTTAAGCTTAGAATGAGTTGATATCGAATACCTGACTACATGGGAATTTTTGTTCATGCACGCAACACAAACCCGGCCGGAGCCAATCGCTTCGGCCAAACTGCCGGACGCAATCCATTGTCCTGATTTTGAGGCATTTTGCAAGCTGGCCAAGGACGGCATGCTCGTGCCCGTCTACCGACGCCTGATCTGTGACTCGCTGACCCCGGTCAGTGCATTCCACAAGATCGACTCGGGCCGCTGCGCATGCCTCTTCGAGAGCGTAGTGGGCGGTGAAAAGGTCGGGCGTTACAGTTTTCTGGCGGCCGACCCGTTTTTTGAGATCGAGGCCTACGGCCGTCGCGTGACGACGAACTCCCATTCCGGCGTTTCGGCCTCCGGGGCACCCCTGCTGGTGACCCGTTCCTATGAATCGACCGATCCCATGGCCGAGCTGCGTCGCCACGTCGAGGCCCTGCGTGCCGTCCACCTGCCGGAGTTGCCGCCGTTTTGCGCCGGGGCCGTTGGCTACGCGGGTTACGACACGGTTCGCTATTTTGAGCGGTTACCCAAGGCACCGCCCGACGACCGGCAGGTGCCTGACCTGGCCTTTGCCTTCTACGATCGGATGGTGGTTTTTGATAACGTGGCCAAGACGATCGTCGTTGTGGCGATGGCCCGGCTCGATCGGCCCGGGGCGACGGTCGAATCGGCATACAACGACGCCTGCGGCCGGGTTGATGCCTTGGTCGAGCAACTAGCCACGCGATCAACCGACTTGGAACTAGTCGATATCCGGCCGGAAGGCGAAGTGAATCTGGAGTATCGCTCGAACTTCACGCAGCAGCAGTTTGAGAAGGCGGTCGAGAAGTGCGTGGAGTATATTCGCGCCGGCGACATCTTCCAAGTTGTGATCAGTCAGCGGCTGGAAGTTTCGCTGAAATCCCATCCGTTTGAGATCTACCGCACTTTGCGGATCGTCAACCCTAGTCCGTTCATGTTCTATGTTCGCACGCCCAGCGTGACGTTGGTCGGCAGCTCGCCGGAGGTGATGGTCCGCGTGATTGATGGCCAGGTGACCGTTCGTCCCTTGGCCGGTACTCGCCGCCGCGGCAAGACGGAAGAAGAAGACCGCAACCTTTCTCAGGAACTGCTGGCCGATCCCAAGGAGCGGGCGGAACATGTCATGCTCGTCGATCTCGGCCGCAACGACGTTGGCCGGGTTTGCCGCTATCGCAGCGTGGAAGTGAGCGACGTCATGACCATCGAACGCTACAGCCACGTGATGCACATCACATCGAATGTCTGCGGCCAGCTTGTTCCAGGAAAAGGTGCGTTTGAAGCCTTGCAGGCCTGCCTGCCTGCAGGAACCGTGTCCGGCGCGCCAAAGGTGCGGGCGATGGAGATCATCGACGAGTTGGAGCCGCATCGTCGTGGGCCGTATGCCGGGGCGGTCGGTTATGTCGACTTCAATGGCAACATGGACACCTGCATTGCCTTGCGGACGCTCGTCGTGCAGGGCGATAAGGGTTACGT
>Ga0194056_10000911_pt1 | contig 16206 bp, 16 predicted proteins | sample SepL4413m_MetaG_FD_155458 | JGI IMG/M metagenome (GOLD analysis project Ga0194056, IMG submission 155458) | Anoxic zone freshwater microbial communities from boreal shield lake in IISD Experimental Lakes Area, Ontario, Canada - Sep2016-L442-13m | ecosystem: Environmental > Aquatic > Freshwater... | reverse complement strand
GAACATCGGGGGGAGGCGATTGGATCTCTGGCACATCCCTCGGAAATGGCCCGCAACCTAGACACTCCGTATCATCGCAGAATCCCCGCCAGATGCCATCCGTCTGCTGACCGTTGACGGTGCGAGACCGCGTTCACCCTTGAATTCACGGCCTTTCCCAAACAGATACCCTCGAAGGCCGCTCCCCGGAGGCAAGGAAGTCTGAACTTAAGTACTAAGCGGCCAAATTGCCACGCCAGAGTTAGACGGCATTTACTATCAGGGGGGAAGGCGGGCTTTATGGTCGCATCGATTCAAGCGTTGGCGGTGTCGGGGGGTGGAAACGCTTTCCCGGGAGCCAGCTCTATGGGGAGATGGAGCTTGTAAGACTTGTATACCTGATTCCTTCTCTCAACCTACGTAGGCGGCACAGCGGGAACTCGCAGAAAAGTACGAGGCCGATTATCTCGTTACGCGGGTCAGCGTGCCGCTTGTTGCCGCTGCCGGTCGAATATAAAGATAAGAACAATTCGTTCGTGGTGTATAAGATGCGGAATGAACGCCCGAAGTGAACTCTAAATCTCCTTGTCTGCGACTGGTCTCGGCACTAGAATTCAACCTCATGCGGGATTAATACTTAGCCTTGGAGAAAATTCGATGTCACGAATTCCAACTATCTGGATTCCAATCGAAGACGGTGGGCGTGCCGAATTGCCGATAACGAACCCTCGGGCGGTGCAATATCTTGCCGAGAGGGGTCACGGGATCAATCGGCCGGTTGCTCCTAAGCCCATTGCCAATGCAAAACAGGCTAGTGATTTCCTGAAGAGCGAACAGGCCAGGACTGCGCTTTTGAGGCAAATGCGGCAGGAGTTGGAGCAGGAAGAGGCCGAGTTGCAGATTATCCAGAACATCATATCCCGGAGCAATGTGAGTGGCTGGTGGGTAAATGATGAGACTTTCAGTCATGACCGTGACGTGGTCACGGTCATCAATTATGCACTCCATTGGGGGCGTCAAGCTGCCTCGCATTCAGAACAGGTGGAAATAGCCCGCGAAAAGATCACCCAACTCCGCGAAAAGTCCAATTCAAATGCGGAGAACCTGATTCTAAGAGATGCAGAACGTTACCTCTGGGGTCGGGTAGGTATTCCGGTGTTTTCAAAGGAGTACGGTTCCCTTCCGACTCAGGCCGGTGCGCCGTTCGCCAACGGAGTCTATCAATTCTACAAAGCCATCGCAATGGGCGCCAACAGCGTTTTCGGCACAGACTACGTTAAGTCGAATCCCAATCGCCCCTTTAGTCCACTGGGAGGGGGCTTTTGGTATCAACTGGGACTGTCGAATTACTACACGCATGATCGGGGAAACGCGGACAATCGCAGCTCGAAGTCTCCGGCCCGTGAACTGACCGTGGGTGACGTCATCGCGCGACGCGGCGTTTCCCCAGCCGACGCGGCTGAAGTGGACACGGGAAAATCTTCGATCGACTATTAGTTGGAAAGGGAAGACGCAGGCGTTGGGCATACTCGGCCAGATCGACGATGTATTCCGGTGGTAGTTCCTCGACGGCTTGCAGAAGTGTTTCTTTGGCGGTCATGCTCCTTTGCTCAAATTACTAGGCAACGCCTTGACTCCGACAAGTTTCCCGCACCGCCCCGCTGCTTCCTTCGCCAGCTTGACGAGATTCTCGACCGTGAAACCGTAGTGCTTCAGGAGCACGCCTACGGGGGCCGAGGTGCCGTGGGAGGTCATACACAGGAACCGCCCGCAACGGCCGATGTACTTGCACCAGCCTCGGTCGATCCCCAATTTGACGGCCACCCGCTTCGTGACGTCGGGCGGCAAGACCGAGTCGCGATAGGCCTGCCACCCCGATCTCAGAACGCAACTGCGCCACGGCCACGATCCCACACCTTGGCCTCTGCTTTTCGTGCCCTTGGCGGGAAACCTGGGCCGGATGATCTTCATCGCGTCCCACACCTAGGGTTGGGCAGATAGCGATTTAGGCCCGCATCTCGATTTCTTGACATCTTTTCTGTGATTATTGCCCATGATGCTCCACCCAAAATGTGCCTCGGAACGGGCTATCCATGCTCAGCCACTTGCCTTCGCAATAAACGAAGGCTCGATAGCGATAATCGTTTCGGCCTTCATGATTGGGCAGTTGCGTGTACGGCAGGAATAGGCCAACGTCATCGAACGTGGAATCGTTATCCGGCGGGATGACCGTCCTCTTGGTCCGAAGCCGCCCGTCCTTGCTCGCGTAGGTCTTGTCGCCAGCGGGCGCGAGCAGGAATGTTCCGTCCTTATCCATGGGGTACACGGCGACGAGGGCCTTCTTGCCTTTCCCTCTGCGGATCTCCACCGAGACGTGGAACATGAGCCCCTTCTTTTCCTCCTGAAGGACGTTGTGCTCCACGCGCACCGCCTTCACCTTGGCGATGGGTGCGTTGGGCGAGGTCCAGACCTCGGGCGGCGCCGCGTCGGGAACAAGTTTGATGAGTTCATCCTTCGGCAGGACGTAGTAGATGGACTGCGCCCTCACCCAGAATACGTTGTAGCAGATGTTGTTGCAGCCGTATTCGATCCAGCAGTATCCGCGCTCGCCCCACTTCGCTCCCCACGAATTCTTGATGTACCACGCCCCGCGGCCGCGGCCGTTGTCCCAGCCCAGCAGCAGCACCTCATGGTTGGTGGCGGGCTTGCCCTTGGCGGGATGGTAGTGCTCGGCGAAGACACCGCCGGGGTACTTGTGGAACGCTGGCGTCGAGAACAGGTTCACGGAAAGCGGCCCGTGCTCCAGCAGCGCCGACTTCACCTGGTCGGTCGTGGGCGGCGGCCGCCCGTCGCCCACCCGGCCCCAAGCGATGGCGCGGTACGGCGTACGGATGCGCGTCTGCACATCGCCGGGCCGGCCCGTGAAGGTGTAGTTCCCCATGAGGGCGGTGCCGTGTTTGAGCAGCACGTCAAAAGCGATGCCGCTGTTGCCGCCATTGGGCCGCTGCGTGTAGTCGAGCACCGGCTGGGGCGACAAGAAGTGACGGACGCCGTTGCGAATGAGCCAGTTGCATTCCAACGCCTCGATGCCGGTGTTGGCCCAGCAGCTCAGGGTCGCGCCCTGGCTATGAACGTAGAAATCCTCGTTGAGCGCGTACCAGTTGAAGGACTTCGCGGAAGCAAACGGCAGCCGCGCGCGAAGCGGCCCCTCCGGCAGCACGCCGGGATTCACCTTCTCGAAGCGTTCGCGCGCCTCGTCGTCGAGCTTGAGAAGAGCGGCTGGCGACAGCGTGACTTCCGTGCCCGCTATCGCCGCCCGGCTGCCCGACGATACAATCGCCGCCACGAGCATGAATAACGATATCCGAGACTTGTTGCACATATAGCCGCAGCCTTGTTACCCCCCGTGCCCCAGGGCATTGTAAGACGCCGCGATAGGGAAGTCAAACGATGCACTTAAGGGGATGCACTTAAGGAGGTGCATTTCCGTTCCTGCGTCAGCGTTTTTTGGGTAGATTGCGGACGGTTGCGGGTGACGCGAGAAGGTTGGGGTCAGGGAAAGTTCCGGGATAAACCAGGATAGAGTTGTTGCGGCTTTTCGCACGGGTGAATGTTCGCAGGAGTACGAAGGGCGATCGCACACGACCGCGCGATAGTAGAGAAAATGAGGTGCAGTCAGGAGTCTGACGGCAAGAACGAGGGGGAAAGGGCCGCCAAGACAAAATCGTACGCAACAGACTTCCTTGACCAACTCTTACCGCTCCAAGGCAGATCCGCTGTCCCGTTCATCCATCCCGATTCCGAGAACCGTCGAAATCCGACCGTTTTCTCGGAACGCCGTCAGCCCAGCTTACCTACGTCGGTCACCCCATCCTCCGCAGCGAAGCGGCACGGCCGGCGTCAAAAAGTCGGGAAACTGGAGGTTTTTCTTGACCTACCGACGATTTGACACTCGCGCCTGCCTATCCTTGCCCTTCCGACTACCGAGATCCTCGGCGGTAAGCCGGAGCACAGTTCCCACTTGTCTAAAGAACGAATGTTTTCTGACTTAACCCCATGAGGATATGCGCCAGCCAAAAGCCCCGCCACAACGGTCCAACGTAGTAGACTCAGGGTTGCGGGAGGAATTGATACTGGACTGAATTGACCATGGGCCAACCGCTTGACCCACACGATCATTTGCTCATACGCGAAAGACATGGAAGTGTTACATGTACGATTATGCCTGCTGTCTGGGGCATGCTCTCCTCGGCACCCAGGCTGATCTTGCAGCATTTATAAAGCACCCACAAAGGCAGTGTGTGACAAATGCGGGAGTGGAAGGCTGCTTGTCCGCGTCAGCGTTCGATGCAGCATTATCTACTCGGGATCTTAGAAGGCAATGCCTAAAGAGACAGAATCATGCCAAGACGCTTCGGTTTGCTTCTTTTTCCGGTCTTTTTCGCATCTCTGGCCTGCCAGGCTGAAGAGTGTCCAGAGCATAGCAAACGGGCTTCCGAATAATTGTCGTGTAACAGTTCGGAATCGGTCCGTATAAGGAGGTGGAGGACGAGCTGAGCAAGTTCGGTTCGCCGAAAAACAACACAACATTACAACGAAAGGTGCGGTCATGTTCAAATCTTTGAAGTCTTTTGCAGTGGCAGCAGGGTTGGTCGGTGCGGTTCTCGTAACCGGTGCCCAGGCCAAAGACCACCACAGCAGCAGCGGCTCCCATCATTCCAGCGGTTCCCATCACAGCAGTAGCTCCCACCATACGGGTGGCTCCAAGCACACCAGTGCTTCGAGTCACGTTGAGGCTTCGCACATGTCGTCCTCGAAGGGCAGCGGTAAGGTTAGCAACAGTTCCAAGCCGTCGATAACCTCCCAGAAGCCGGCGAAACTGAATTCGTTCAATCCGGCCAAGAAGCCGAGCGAGGTCGGTAAGGTATCGGTTACGAACAAGATTGCTAAGTCAGGCAAGGGTAATCAATCAGCCAAGCAGAACCAGTCTTCCGAAGGCAAGAATAACCTGACTGTGAACAAGAACCAGAACATCAAGAACTCGACTTGCAAGAGTCAGGAGTCCTCGAAGTACTGCAAGCCGTTTTGCGGATGCTGGCCGCACGATTGGTGCTGGAATTGGGGTTGCTGCGGGAACTGGGGCTACTGCGGCGGGTACTACGGCTGCGGATATTATGATTGCTACTGCTACGGATATTACGTCCCCGAATACACCTCCTACTGCTACACCTCGACAGCGGTTGTAGCCGCACCGGTTGACGATTTCACGCCGGTCGTCGGTGCCCGCCAGGTCAGGGTTGTCAATCCGGCTATGAACGAAACGGCTCTCTCATTCGTCGTGGGAAGCCAGACCTACACGCTTCAGGCGGGTGAATCGAAGGTTGTTGATACGACCTCGGGTAACGAGCTTCAGTTCGACCGAGGTAATGGCGACACCGCCCGCTACACCCTCACCGACGGCACCTACTCCTTCGGGGCCACGCCAACCGGCTGGGAATTGTATCACGGCAATCCGACAACTACCGCGACTGCTGCTATCGCCGTGACGACGGCATTCGCGGAAGATGCCATCGTAAGTGAATAGGTATCAGGCAAGTTGCCGGCCAAAAGGCATCCAGGAAGGCCGCATGACGCGGCCTTCTATTATTGCTTTAGCCATTCGCCGTCGATTCCGTTAACAGACTTTTGTAACAGCGGGCATTACCTCGCGTATAATGACTTTGAAGGGCGTGATGCCCGAAACTCACTTTCGATCAGGAGCCTAATCATGACCCAGCAGGAAATCAATGCGGTCGAGTGGAGCAATCCGGAAAACTGGAGCGGTTTGTGCAATGAAATCTATTTCAGCAAGATGGACTCACGGACTTTCGTGCCGCGAGCCGGACGCTGGAGGAATCTCGGGTGGGCCGTCAATCTGGCTCGGCCTCTCGGCATAGCGTATCTGTACGCGAGTTGCCTATTTCTTTTGGGGATTGGATTGACCGTTGCCGCCGTGACAATCTATGGCACGCGTGGCTAGACCAGAGTTGGTCATCGCCGGAGCTACGATCGTTCTCGGGCTGTGGGTGCTGGCCATGCTGGTTTTGCCACATCTGTAGCGTTCCGGCGGTGTGCGACAAATGCTGTTGCGGAAGGCTGCTTGCCCGCAATGGCATCCGGCGTAACATTATCTGACCGAGATCGTAAGAGGTTACGAAGAAGGAGACAGAACCATGCCAAGATACTTCAAGTTGCTCATTATTCTGATCGCTTTTGCGGCTCTACCCTGCCGTGCCGAAGAGATTTCGCCGGCTGGCCGATCGCTGGCCCAGAAGCTCGACGCTATGGATGTTGAACATCTTTGGCTGCCCGGAACCTCGGTGAACTGGAAGACCGGCGAACCGCTAGCTGGATCGAAGCCCAGCAAAGGCCAGCACACACATTGCAGTGCATTCGCGGCCGAAGCCTGCCGGCGGCTGGGAATCTATCTCCTGCGTCCGCCCGAACACCCACAAATGCTTTTGGCAAACGCCCAATACGATTGGCTCTTCAAATCCGGTAAAGAGCAAGGCTGGACGCAACTGCGAGACGGGCATCGGGCACAGCACTTTGCCAACGAAGGCTATCTCGTCGTGGCCGTCTACAAGGAAAGCGACCCCAAGCGGCATGGCCATATTGCCATCGTCCGCCCCAGCACGAAGAGCAGCGAGCAGATCGATGCGGAAGGTCCACAAGTCACGCAGGCTGGTGGTCACAACGCCCGCAGCACCAGCCTGAAACACGGCTTTGGCAACCATCCTGACGCTTTCGGAAAGCAGAAAGTCCGTTACTTCGCCCACAAGGTTGAAACGGGCACGACGAAGTGAGGCCGCGGGCATGATAACTCGAAGAAACTGCTTCACCGGACATGACCACCTGCCCTTGTTCGAGCAGTCGTGGATGTCCACCGAGCGGTCGCGAGCTGCGGTGATCCTCATCCACGGCCTGATCGAGCACAGTGGCTGCCATGCGGGTACGGCCCAGGAACTGGTTCGCCAGGGTTTTTCCGTGCATGCGATGGATCTTCGCGGACATGGACGGTCGGAAGGGCCGCGGTGCGACGTTCGCTCTTTTGACCAATACCTGCTCGACTTAGACATCTTTTTCAAACGGGTTCGGCTCGAAGCGAGTGATCGGCCGATATTTCTGATGGGAAATAGCATGGGTGGGTTGATTGCCACTCTATGGGCCATTCTGCGGCAGCCCCAGATTAGCGGTCTGATCCTCAGCGGCCCCTTGTTGGCGTTGGCCGATGGCCTTTACCCACGGCTACGGCATCTAACGACCGTCATGGCCGCCGTGGCTCCATCGCTGAGAGTTGCGCGAGTTCCCTTCGATTGGCTGGCCCGCGAGCGGCGGGTAATCGACCGTTTTCGCGACGACCCGCTGGTGTTCCATGGTTGCTTTACGGTTCGTGTGGCGGCGAATATCTTTCGCGCGATGAAGGAGGTGTCCGAGAAAGCGTCCTCCCTGAGCATGCCGTTGTTGATCCTGCACGGCGGTCAGGATCGGATTTGCGGGCCCGCCGGCAGTCTGGCTCTGCACCAAAGAGCGGGCTGTGCAGACAAAGCATTTCATCTTTACGAAGGGTTCTATCATGAGGTGTTCGACGAGCCTCAGCGCGATCGAGTGTTGGCCGACCTGACCAGTTGGCTTGATCAACATGTGCGATTGGCCGAGGGAACGGCTTGCCGGAAATAGGTGGAGACATAGAATACCAGTGTTGTTTCTCTGATAAGACTTCTTCTCAGACCAGACGCACCAACAGAGGGCAGGAATCATGGTTCAGGATGACTTGCGGCTCAGCAGAATTGACACACTGTGGTCCGTTGTCCGTCAGGCGAACGATGGCAGTGTGGAAAAGGTCAAGCAGGCACAGCAGGCGTTGCTGGAACGCTATGGCGGCGCGATCCGCCGCTACCTGCTGGGATCGCTCCGCAGTGAGGATGCGGCCGACGAGGTTTTCCAGGAATTCGCGCTGAAGCTTGTCAGCGGGGCCTTTCAAAAAGCCCATGCAAGCCATGGCCGGTTCCGTAGCTTTCTGAAAACCACGCTATTTCATCTGATCGTCGATTACCAGCGACGGGGAAAACGCGATGCAGCCCGGGGGGTGTTGGGCGATACGCCTGATCGCCACTTCGGTGAGGACCGGCTTGCCGAAGAAGATCGGGCCTGGACACGGAGTTGGCGAGAGGAGATCCTGGCGAAGGGCTGGTCGGCCCTGGCCAAGACCGAACAGACAACGGGCACGCCCTATTACACGGTCCTCCATTTCCGCAGCGAGCATCCCGAGCTTCGGTCCCAGGAAATCGCCGACCAGCTTCATGGAAAGGTTGCCAAGAAGCTCGGCTCAAGCTCGGTCCGCGTTCTGATTCATCGGGCCAGGGAGCTGCTGGCCGAACAGTTGCTGGATCTCGTGCTGGATTCGATCGATGAGGCCTCGTTGGAGGAATGCGAAGAGGAGTTGATCGACCTGAACTTGCTGGAGTATTGCCGCTCGGCCTTGCAGCGGCGGCGCGGCGAGCCTATCGATGTCCCGCAGGTGTAACATCTTTTGCTTGGGGTGCGTATGACGGACCCAAAACGCGATCCTGAAAGTTCGCCGCCGTGCTTGGTGAAAGGTGCTGGGCCAAGTACTGCCGAATTATCGGGACTGCATTCGTCACCTAATGACAAATCGCTGGTCGATATCGACGGCACGGCGTTTGCGCCCAGTTGTCCGACCCCGCTTTCCACGGCCCTATCGGACGTCAAACCCGTTTCGATCGACGACATCAAGCAGGGGACGCGGATCGATGATTTTGAAATCATCAGCCTCCTGGGACGCGGGGCGTTTGGCGCCGTTTATCTTGCTCGACAGGTCTCCTTGGAACGTCAAGTTGCCCTGAAAGTCACGGCCTGGCAAGGGGGCGAAGGTCGCAAGATGGCCCGGCTAGAGCATGAGAATATCGTGCGAGTCTTTTCGGAAACGGCTTACGATAGCCGCACTCGTTTACTGTGCATGCAATACGTGTCCGGCCCGACCTTGCAAGCGGTGCTCGACGAACTGGCCGAACACCTCCCCACTGAACGAAGTGGGCAGAAACTGCTAGACGCTATCGATCGGCTTGTCAATCGACCGGTGGAATTCGATCCGGCCGCCATGCGAAACCGCGAATTGCTGGCCGAACTTGACTGGGTCGAGACCGTCTGTTGGATTGGAGCACGCTTGGCCGAAGCCTTGGACTACGCTCACAGTCACGGGGTGATCCATCGCGACATCAAGCCGGGCAATGTCATGCTCAACCAGTATGGCCGCCCTCTGCTGGTTGATTTCAACTTGGCGTTTCAGCCGCTTGATACGTCGGCTGGCAAGGACCGCTTGGGCGGAACGCTGGCCTACATGGCACCCGAACATCTCGATGCCTTCGTACCCGATGCCCAAGTGCCGACGGAAACAATCGCCCAGGCCGCCGACATTTACTCGCTGGGAGTCGTGCTGTACCAGGCCGCAACCGGCTCGTTGCCCTTCACGCAAACACCGGATGGCAAGAGCAGGAGTGAAATCTTACGGGCCATGGCCGCCCAACGGCGTGAGCTTCCGCCGCCGCTGCCTGTGGAGTCATCCTCCGCGTTAGACCAGGTGATCGCCCGTTGTTTGCATCCGAATCCGAAGCAGCGGTTCGGTTCGGCCCGTGAATTATCGACCGCATTGGAAGGCTGTCGGCACTATCAGGCTGCCGAGAAGGCGATGCCTAACTTTGGCCGCATGCGAGAGGCGGTGATGCGGCAACCAGCCCTCTGGCTGTTCATTCTTGCCCTTACTCCACACATCGTGGCCTCGATCATCAATATTATCTACAACCAGATCCGCATCATCAGCCACTTGAGCGAAGCCCAGCAGGCGGTTTTTTTCCGCATCGTGTTTTGCTACGACATGATCGCCTATGGTGTCGGCATCGCCCTGGCCCTGAGAATTGTGCTCCCGGTAGCTCGGGCATGGCCTTTGGTGGGTGGGCGGCTGCCGGGCGATCGGCAGCAGATCGACGCGGCGCGGCGGACCGCCGCGACTTGGCCATTGTGGGCGGGGTGGGTTGCCTGCCTGTGCTGGATGCCGGGCGGAATTGTCTTCCCCCTAGTCCTAACCTTCGTCTCGGGCATGCTGGCACCGGCGGAATGGGCCCACCTGCTGATCTCGTTTGTGCTTTCGGGGCTAATCGCGGCCACCTATTCCATGCACTTCGTCGAGTGGATTACGCTCTGCGTGACTTACCCCAAGCTCTGGTGCGACCGGCAAGGATTTCGGTCCACGGCTGCCGAGGAACTGCGCTCCGTGCCGGTCTATCTGCGTCTGCTGCAGGTTATGGCTGGCCTGATTCCCCTGATCGCTGCGGTCCTAATGATGTTTGCAGGGCCGCAGGAATCGGAAAATCAATCGTTTCGCTTCCTTGTCATCGGCCTGATTATCCTCGGAATGGCTGGATTTCCCCTGGCCATGTTTACCACGGGCTTACTCTCCCAGGCCTGGGCTGCCCTAACCGGGTCGAACGAAATCTTATCGCGAAGCCGTAGCCTGCCCAAGTTCCAGCAGCGATGAATCCAGGGACGCATTGATCTACGTAGCTCCAGCAGGATTAGTATGATAACGATCGAAAGCCTGTCCTATTGTCTTCGCAGCCACTGGCAGAGATGTCAACCGCCTAGCATAGACACAGCGTCCACCAAAGGTGGCCGCAGCAGGATGACGAAGAAACGGACCAAGAAACAAAACCGGCCCCGTCCAGTAGGACATGGGCCGGTTGCAGGAGCAAGCTTATATTCGTTACCGTCGCGAGCCGTGCGAGCCACTCATTCCGCTTGTGTGACTGGCCACCTTGTTCATCTGACTGTGATTCGAGCTGTTCATTTTGCCGGAGGGGATGCGTCCCTTGCTGTTGTCGTGCGACAGCTTTGAGGAGTCGCGGTGTTTCTGGTAATCACGGTCTTTGCAGTAGTCGTCGCACTTGTCCCAGCAATTGTGGCCGTAGCAACCGGGGAAGCCATAGTTGCCACAATACTCGGGGCACGACGGAAAGCAAGGCTCCTGGTAGCAAACTGGCTGCGGGCAATACTCTTCGCACGGCGGGGCACAGTATTCCTGCACGCAGGGCTGCGAGGCGTACTCGCAGCAGTAGCTGGGAGTGTAGCAGGGCTGATAGCAAGTCCGGTAGGACGGGTAGCAGTAGTTGGAATAGCAGGAATTCCACGGATAACATCCATAATTGGAATGGCCGTAGCTGCCCTTGTTCCAGCAATGGTCGTACTTGCTTGAATCGTGCTTGCTCGACGGATGCGAGGAACTGCTCCCTTGGCTATGGCTCGTGCTGTGGCTGGGGCCGCTGCTGGAATGGCTGCTCGACACATGGCTGCTGCTACCGTGCGAACTGTGTCCGCCGGCAAAGGCCGTGTTGGCTGTTCCTGCTGCCGAAATCCCAACCACGACAAAAAACGCTGCAAACGACTTCTTCATGATTCTTTCCCTTTTCTCAAACTGAGGTTTCTCTGAACTGCGTCGGCCAAACCATTTGACCCGCTCGTTCACTCTCTCATACGCGGGAGAAAGGGAAGCGTTACGGTAGCGAGGTTCTTTTTCGCGAAAAACATCGCTTAGGCCGGTAATTGCGGAAAAAACCAGTATGGAAATTACTCAACAACCAACAACCAACCGCCATGCCCCACTTGATGGGTGGAATGGCAAAGATTGAGATCGCAGGCCAGTTGGGTAGCTGCACTTGGGAGGGGATCAAGCTGCATCACCGACGACTCAACCGCGGACAACCGAGAACGACTCATGCGACGGGGAAACGACGGATACTGCCCCTAGCTGATTTCCCCAGCACAATACGGTGGCCGCGCTGAAGCCGCCTACCTTCGGAGAAATGACAATTTCGGCAGGCATTCTAAAACGGAGACATTTCTCCCGGGATGCCGTCGATGTCGATGGGAATCGACGTCGCCAGGACACTATCTGCACGCAAATCCATCCTCACCGGAATCTTGACGACCTGCCCGGTCATCGTCCAGACGACGAATGCATCGAAGGCCTGGTTGAACCAATAGCCGCTGTCATGGGGGCTTATGCCGGGAGTTTGGTGTGAGGACTTGGAGCCGCGGGCGCGCTTGGCGATGCCATTGGAAAGGAAGTAATAGACCTCGCTCGCTCCACCTAGTCGCACCTCGCACCGTTGCGGATTCCCCGTCGCCGCGGTGAATGGTTCGTCGAAGTGGATCAGCGTGAATCGCCAGTCGGGCTGGTTCGTGATATGCCAAGGATCGTTCCAAAAGAATTGATCAAAGCGCGCGATGGTGTGGCAAGCGATTCTATGCTTGCCACCTCCGTCGCGACCCGTGTAGATGACACTGTGTTGGTAACCGCCGTCGTGAAAGAACGTAATGACATCGCCGCGATCCATGATGCTGGTGTTCAATATCCTTTCGCCTTGGGCCCTCGTGACCTTAATTCCCAGGGTCCGCGTGTCCTGACGGTGGCGGAGCATGTCCACCAGTCCCTGGACACCAGGCTGATTCACCGAGACACCTCCCTTGGTTAAACAGCTCGACACGAAGTGTGCACAATCCACCAGACCGTCGGGGGTGGCGGTGTTATTGCTGATACCGCCGCATTTGTAGAACGGCACGATCAGGAACTTGCCCTGCAGTGCGTCCGGGATGCCGCGAGGCACGGCAATTGTTTCGCCGTTGGGATCCTCGCGGATAAAGCAAGCCCGCTCGTTGTTATAGAGTCCAGGGATGGGCTTCCCGCTGGAGTCCACATCCGGAAGAATCACCGCCCTCCATCCCTCGCCCGGGAGTTTTCCCGCTTTCTTTAACCGAGCTTGTTCCCGGTCAACCTGTACATTGCCGCCCTCGTGGGTGAGTTCGTTCGTCCTGTAGGCATAGATCACATTGTCGGAGCAAGGGGTAAACCAGCGATTCTCCACTTCATCCATGGTCGCACTGCGATTTATGGGCATTCTCGATTCCTCCTAGAGAACGAGCTTGTTTTACCAATAAACCGGCTCTCGTCGGGCTCTGCGTCAAGGGCTGCAAAACACAATGCAGCTCAGCCCGCAAAAAAACGACCCGCCAAGGCCAATGGTAAATCCTATTCAGCAGTCAACATTACGACAAGTCGGGAGCGGCGCGAAAAACGCCTTCACTTTCAACATTCTCATTGCCAGCGGCGCGCGGCGCGGCGCAATCATCCTTCTTGGGGTTGTTTCCTTCCCGAGTTTGGTTATCTGTCCCATTCGCGGGCAGGTCTCCTTCCTTAATCTCCTTCAAGGCCGCGCATATCTGAGCCGTTTCCTTCCTTGTTTCCTTCGCTTCCGTCGAACATGCTTGTAATGAGCGGAGGGCATCTGTTGCTCTGGAGATAGATACCCTTCCGTAGAGTGGCCGTCGAACGTGTGGGCAGGGGTTGCCTTACGGCCACGGCAGACAGAATCATGGGCCAATATCGGCGGCATTGCGATCGCCCTGCTGGTCATCGCTTGTGCCTTCGACCACATCGTGGTTGCTGAACGTCGAGAACGTCAGTTTCGACGCTGGAAAGCACAGCAGGCCTGGGAACATAACGCGGCCCCTCCCGACGACAGATGATCGGCCGGCCGCGTGCGTCCGTCATTTCGCCCAGCCCTGCGACTTGCACAACAGGTCGTAGGGCGATGGGTCGAAGGGGGCCAACTCCTCAAGCCATTTCTGGTAATCCTCGTGCAGCCCGGATTCATCCTCATTTATGAACACGGACGCGGTTATATGCATCGCGTTCACGAGTACAAGGCCATTCCGAACGCCACTCTTGCCAACGGCAGCTACAACGCTCGGTGTGATATTAAAGAACCCCATCCGGTGAGGAAGGTTCATCGTCAGAACTTCACGAAACGACTTCATATACGAACCTACCTAGCCCCAGTATCGACATCAAAAATATCTGCCTATTACACGGTCGTCAGTGTAGGTGCGGAAACCCCGCAATGCAACGACGTCCTCATCCGCCCCCGCCCATCCACGGTAGCGAACTAGGGCCGAGCTTTCATTGAGAATCCCGCGATAAGCCCCTGAGGAGACTTCCGTAGCGCAACGGCTCACCGTGTTCCTATGGCCGGTAATCGTTGGCAAACTCGATCCACTGGCCGAGACTTGGATGGCTGGCACGTCGGTCGCCCACATGCTGGCAATGGCTTATGATGAGCCGACGATGGACGCAGTTTGTATGAGACTCTGGACTCACAAGAGATTAAAAATAGGAGAGGAGTGGGGTGAAAGCGGGCAGGTTATCTTCGCGCGGCCGGTGGTTGCGGAGTGACCGCTGGCCGAGGTTGGTTCCACTGACACAATACACCAAGGATCAAATCGCATGGTTGCGGATTGACCGTGGGCTGAGGTCCATCCCAAATGTTACGACATAGTACGACAATGCGAATGAGCCACCTTTCACCCGGCGCACGCCTGTGCTAAAAAGGGATCTCTTGGCAAGGCACTACGTTCGACAAATTCTGGAGGAAATGTCATGGCAAAGCGGATTCTGGTACTCTCGGCATCGGTTGGTGCCGGGCATATGCGGGCGGCCGAAGCGGTCGAGTTGGCCCTGCGGCAACTCGACCCAGAGGCGGTAATCAAGAACATTGACGTGCTCGACCTGACAAATGCTGTCTTTCGCCGCCTTTACGGCAAGCTCTACATTGACCTCGTGAACAACGCCCCGCATCTGCTAGGGTTGGTCTACGACATGCTCGACCGGCCGCCATCGCTCCAGCACAAATCCGATCGCTTCCGCCTGCTGGTCGAACGGCTCAACCTGGGCCGGCTGCTCAAGCTCTTGCGCGACGAAGCCTGGGATGTGATCGTCAACACGCACTTCCTGCCGGCCGAAATCATCGCCTCGCTCCGCGCCAAGGGTCAGATCGCCACTCCCCACCTCACGGCCACGACCGACTTTGAAACGCACCGCATGTGGGTCAATGAGCCATGCGACCGCTATTTCACCGCTACGGACGAAGGTGCTGCCTACCTGGCTTACTGGGGCGTGCCGGCCGAGCGGATCTCGGTCACCGGTATTCCCATTCATCCGGTCTTCAGCCAGGAGAAGGATTCGCAGGAATGCCGTCGACGGCTAGGCCTCGGCAGCGACCGGCCGGTGATCGTGCAGATGGGCGGCGGGTTTGGCATGGGGCCCGTCGAGAAGATTTTTGGCGGGCTGCTTTCAGTCCAGCGCCCGCTGGAGATCGTCGTCGTGGCGGGCCGGAACGAACCGCTCAAGGCCCGCCTGGAGCAGGTAGATGTGCCCGAGCGGCATCGGGCCAAAGTGCTTGGATTTACCCGCGAGATCGACGAACTAATGGCGGCGGCCGACATCGTGCTATCCAAGCCTGGTGGGCTGACAACCTCCGAAGTCCTGGCCCGCGGCGCTGCGCTGCTGATTGCCAATCCGGTACCCGGCCAGGAGACCCGCAACAGTGATTTCATCCTTGAGAACGGGGCCGGAGTAAAAGTCAATAATCTGCCCACGCTCGCGCATAAGCTCACGCGGCTGTTGGACGATCCTGCACGCTTGCAGCAGATGAAGGCCGCCGCTCGGCGACTCGGCCGACCACAAGCCGCCTTCGACATCGCCCGCGCCGCACTGGCGTGGAAGACTTAGGGCCGCAGTCAAATCCAGCCTGTGGCGCACCAGCCAGCCTTGCGGCGAGTTTACGGGTGACCAACCGGCTGTGGAGATCCTGCTGCACACGGCCTTCAACACCGGCTACGAAGCCGGGGCAGAAGATGCCGGCAGCGGCGAACTCCTGGCCGAAGCCCAGGCCCTGCAATACGCGTTCTACGACCTGGACGAATCGGCCCATAAACCAGCGTCAAGCTGGTGAGCGGCTACGGCACTTCGGTTGACTGTAGGCTCGGACTCGTTCTGCCCTCGTGGCTAGGGTACAATACGTGAACGAAATTCGGCATGACCGATCCACAGATACAACAAATCCGGAGGAAAAATGGCAACGTACATGGTCTTCACCCGCGAAAGTACCAGTGATGCATCGGAGCTCCAAGCGTATATGCAAAAGGTTGGCGACACCCTGACTGGACACCCGATTAAGGTACTCGCCGCCTATGGTCGCCAGGAGGTGGTCGAAGGACCGGAGGTCGAGGGCGTGGTCATCCTGGAGTTTCCCTCCTTTGAAGCGGCGAAGGCGTGGT
>Ga0194056_10000907_pt1 | contig 16229 bp, 14 predicted proteins | sample SepL4413m_MetaG_FD_155458 | JGI IMG/M metagenome (GOLD analysis project Ga0194056, IMG submission 155458) | Anoxic zone freshwater microbial communities from boreal shield lake in IISD Experimental Lakes Area, Ontario, Canada - Sep2016-L442-13m | ecosystem: Environmental > Aquatic > Freshwater... | reverse complement strand
GCGGCCTACGCGAGGGTTCGGGCACAGCATCTGGAGGTGACCGATGAAGTGTCCGCCGTGCAGGCCACCGGGGCACGCATCAAGTTCATTGAATCGATCCACCCGAATCCAAAAATCACCCGCCCGTCCGATCTGTTGCTGGCCGCGGCCATTCTAACCAACCAATGAGCAAGCCCATCTATGCATGGCGGCAAATCCCCGGCGGCCCGCGTTTGGCGGTGGCCACTCTGGCTGATGCCGAGTGTGCCGCGCTTTCGATCTATGTGCCCGCCGGCAGCCGTGATGAATCCGCGTTGCCTGCGGGTTTGGCGCACTTTGTCGAGCATCTGGTCTTCAAGGGCACGACCCGCCGCAGCGCCCGCGAACTAAGTTTTGAAATCGAGAACGGCGGCGGCCAGCTCAACGCCTGCACCACCGAGGATCACACCGTTTATGAGGGTCGCGGCGAGGCCGGCCTGATGCCTGTTCTAACCGACGTGCTGGCGGACATGGTCTGGCACGCGACGTTTGCGGAGACTGAAATCGCGCTTGAGCGCGAAGTCATCGGCGAGGAAATCACGATGTATCGCGAAGCTCCTGCCGACCACATCGGGGATTTGATTTCCGGCGCGCTATGGTCGCCTCATCCGTTAGGCAACCCGATTTCCGGCACCCTCGCCTCCATCGCCCAAATCCAACGCAAGCAATTGGTCGAGTTCCGCAACATCCATCATTTTCGCGACGACCTGGTGATAGCCGCCGCGGGGCCGTTCACGCTCGATGAGCTGCAAGGAATGTTAGATCCGCACCTGCCGGCAACCTTCCACCCTGGCCGCCGCGCTTTGCCGTTTGTGGTGCCCGCGAGCCCGCCCAAGCGCATTTGTGAGGCGCGCGAAACCGACCAACTGCAACTCTCTCTGGCCTGGCATACCCCCGGCCGCCATCACCCGTTGCGTCACGCGTTGCGTTTGCTCAGCCTGATGCTGGGGGAAAGCGCGAGTTCCCGGTTGTTTCTGGAACTGCGCGAGGAACGCGGCCTGTGCTATCAAATTGCCAGTGATGTCACTCTGTTCGATGAGACCGGGGCCCTCGAAGTCAGTGCCGGGCTTGACCCGGAATCCCGTGATGAAGCCATTGCCTGCATCTTGCGCGAGATCCATGATCTTGTCAGCAAGGGCCCCCGCCCCGGCGAACTCGACCGGGCCAAGCGTCTCGTCATCGCCCAAAGCAAACTGGCGTTTGAAGCGACCGCGGCGCACGCGGCGTGGGCGGGTGAGGGCGTGATGGATTTCAATGAAATCCCCTCCCCGGCTGAGTGGCGCGCGCGGATAGTGGGCGTGACGGATGGCGACATCCAGCAGGCGGCGGGCGAGGTTTTCCACAACCGGCAACCCGCCCACGCGGAGATCGGCGCCTGATTTCACAGAAATAAGTTGCGGGGCAGCGGTCGGGCCGGTAAGCATGCACCCACAATGAAACAGCAATCATTCTCACGTCGTCGCTTCATCGCCAGTTCCGTACTCAGTGCCGCTGCGGTGGCCGTGGGCCGGGGCATGGCCGCACCGGCTGCCACCGGCAAAATCCCCATCTCCGTGCAATTGTATTCGGTGCGCGGCGATATCGGCAAGGACTTCAATGGCACGCTGGCCGGGCTGGCCAAGATGGGCTTTGCCGGCGTCGAGTTCGCGGGCTATGGCATGTACAACGGCAAGCCCAAGGAATTGCGCGCCAAGCTCGATGAGCTCGGCCTCAAGGCGGCGGCCACCCACATCGGCAGCAACACGATGCGCGGTGACGCCCTGCAGAAAACCATCGAGTTCCATCAGGAAATCGGCTGCAAGTTCTTGATAGTGCCTGGCGACAGCGCCTTCACCCACCCGGAAAAGAGCAAGGAGCTGGCAGAGTTCTTCAACCAAACCGCCGAAAAACTCAAACCCTTGGGGATGGCCTGTGGCTATCACAACCACACTAACGAATTTGCCAAAATCGGCGACAGCAACCATTGGGAATTGTTTGCCACCCGCACCAGCAAGGACGTCATCCTGCAGGTTGATTGCGGTTGGGCGGCCGATGCCGGCCAGGATTGTCCCGACCTGATGAAACGCCACCCCGGTCGCATGAGGGTGGTGCACATCAAGCCGACCGTCATCAGGAACGAAGCCGGCAAGAAGGCGATCTTCGGCCAGGACTCGGTGAATTGGGGACCCATCCTCACCGCCTGCCGCGAAGTCGGCGGCACCGAATGGCTCACCCTCGAACAGGAAGCCTATCCGGATGGCAAATCGCCGATGGAGTGCACCGCCATGTCGCTCGAGGCGCTGACCAAGATGCTGTGAGCATCTGCGACAATTCGCAACATTGGGATTGACGCCGCGGGCGGGGTTGCCTTTCTTAGCCGGAGGCCTCCAGCGGAGGTTTTTTCGTAGTTTTACCCCCAGACAATCTTATGCAAATGCACGTATTGAATGCTGACGACGTCGCCCGTATCCACGAAGCCACCCTGGAGATTCTGGAAACCCATGGTGTGTGGTTTCAGGACAGCCCACAGGCGGAGACCCTATTCCGCAGCCACGGCTGCCGGGTGGAGGACGGCCGGGTGTTTATTCCGCGCCAACTCTTTGCCGAATGCCTGCGCCTGCTACCGGACCGCAACGCCTTGCAAATCTGTGTCACCAAGCTGGGCTTCTCCGATTCGTTAGGTCTCGGGCAGGGCGAGTCCCACGTCGGGCTCATTGGCAACCCCTACTACATCTACGATCACGACAAGGGCGAGCGCAGCCTCACGGAAGCCGACGCCGATGACAAGTTCCTGGTCCTCGACAGCCTGCCGGGCCTGAAATATGATTGTTGCTGCACGATCAATGCCAGCCAGCGCGCGGCCAACGCCAGCTTCCCGGACTATCAGAACACCGAGGTGTGTGTGGATTACCTGCGGCGGCGCCTCGGCAATCGCGCCAGCAAGACCGGCAAACCGGGGGCGATCCACTCTAACATCATGCACGGCCAGGAGGACAATCCGCGGGTTCATAGCCCGCTGACGCTCAAGCCGCTGGAGAAAATGGAGGTGCTGCGCCATGCCATCCTGCATGGTCCGCAGGCCACCGAAGCGTTGTTGGCCAAGGACACACCGTTGATCTGGTGCAACCCGATCAGTCCGCTGCAATATCATCCGGATCAAGTGGAGGAAATCATCCAAGGGCTCAAGACCCACGGCTCCAAATGTTATGTCATGTTCTCGCCGGAAGTCATGCTCGGCGGCACCGGCCCGGTGACCATGGCCGGCGCCCTCGCCCAACACAATGCCGAGGTCATGAGCGGCATCATTCTAACGCAATTGATCGCGCCAGGCACGCGGGCCATTTACGGCTCGGTCTCCGGCGTGATGGACCTGCGCAGTGCGGACATCTCGCTCGGCAGCCTGGAATCCATCATGTTCAACGGCTGCGTCGTGCAGATGGCCGATTTCTACGGCTTGCCATCCCGCGTTCAATTCGGCAACTCCAGCGCCCGCCGCCCCGGCATCCGCGCGGCCGTCGAGACCGCCTGGGGCCTGCAGATGGGTATCATGGCCGGGGCCAACCTGGTCAACACCGGTCTGCTAGATTCAACGCTCATGCTCAGCCTTGAGCACTTGGTGCTGGTCGAGGAATTGGCCAACCAAGTGAAGAGCGCCAAGGCCGCCACCGCCATCGACGCGCAGCACCTGGCGATGGAGGTGATCCGCCAGGAAGGCCGCCCGTCCACCAACTACATGGGCCACGACCACACGTTGGACAACATGAAAGAGGCGATGTATTACTCGGATTACACCGGCCGCACTGCCAAGTCCTATGAGGATTGGTATGACATCGCCCACCAGAAGGTTCAGACCATTCTGCGGGACGGCCGCGAGCAGTCCGCGGCGGACCCGACCCTCGCCACACGCGCCACCGCAGTGGCGGCACGTCTGCAGGAAGACGACCGCACCTGGCGGGCCGGCCAAGACGGTTGGTGGCGCGGCTACACCCAGGATTTGGCATGACATCGCGGATCTAACACAAAAATCCCGATGCCCAAGATCAAGCCGCTGGTGTTTCTGCCGCCCTGCCTGCTGTTGCTGCCGGCGGTCATTCTCTACTTTGCCAGCCCGGAGAGCTTCGCCTCCACGCTGGCGGGTGCCTATGATGCCGCGCTGGCGGGTTTCGGCTGGCTCGCCTCGTTGCTGGCGTTGGTCATGCTGGTGGTGTGCTGCGTGGTGTATGCCTCGCCCTTTGGACGCATCATGATCGGCGGCCCCGGCGCCAAACCGATCCTCAAGAAATGGAATTTGTTTGCCATCGTGGTCTGCGTGAACATCGGCGTGGGCATCCTGCTGTGGGGACCCATCGAGCCGTTGTATCACTTCCACACGCCACCAGTCAGCCTGGGTATCACTCCGGAAAGCCCGGAGGCGGCGACCTTCGCGCTGTCAACGGTCTATCTGCATAACACGGTGTTGCCGCTGTCATTCGCCACCTTGGTCGGCCTGATGTTTGCCTTTGCCTATTACAACATGCGGCAACCGTTCACCCTCGGTGCGCCGCTGGCACCGTTGATTGGACGCCACAGCCGCGGCAGCGCGGGCCAGTTGATCGATGCCGTCTGCCTCTATGCCCTGGTGGCTGCCATGGCCGCCTCGCTGGGTGGCGCCTTGCTGTTGCTCGGCGGCGGCATCAACTACTATTTGGGAATCCCGGACAAGCCGTCGCATTGGTTGCTAGGGATGGTGTGCGTGGCCATTGTAGCGGCCTATACGGTGGCCGCGATCACGGGCCTGACCAAGGGCATCCGCATACTGGCCAACTTCAAGACGGTGCTGTTCGTGCTGTTTCTGGCCTTCATCTTTCTGCTAGGTCCGACGCAATTCATCCTGGGCCATGCGGTGGAGGGCCTGGGGAATTTCCTGAGTCATTTCTTTGAGAAGGCGCTCTTCACTGGAGCTGCGCACAACGACCCGTGGCCTCACAAGTGGACGCAAATGTATATGTCGGCGTGGTGTGCCTGGGCACCGCTTAACGGGTTGTTTTTCGGGCGCATTGCCTATGGCTACAGTGTGCGGACCTATCTGGTGTTCAGCCTGTTGTTGCCGGCGATTTTCATGGGCATCTGGATGGCCATCATCTGTGGAGCCACCCTCCATCTGGAACTCTTCAAACACGCTGACCTGTGGTCGATCCTCAAGACCCAGGGCAATGAGCGCGTGATGTATGCCTTCATGGAACACTTCCCGCTGGTGCGCTTCATCACCCCGGCGTTTTTGTTTGTCTGCTTCATCTCATTCATCACCAGCGCGGCGGCGGTCACCTCCACCATGGGCGGCCTGTGTTCCACCGGCGTCTCACCGGAAAGCCCGGAAGCCAGCCGCTTCCTGAAAATCTTCTGGGGCACGCTGGTCGGCGTGCTGGCCTGGATCATGATCACCTATGCCAACCTCGACGGCATCCGCATGCTTTCCAATCTGGCGGGCGTGCCGACCCTGATACTGTGTGGCGCGGTCGTCGTCTCCGCCTTGGTAGTGATGCTCAACCCGGCCAAATTCGACCTTTTCAAAAACAATTACGACGCAGCCGGCAACCCGAAGTTCGACCACCAACCACCGGCGGACTTGCCAGCCCCGGCGGACTCCTCTGACACCCAAGCCTAACAATCAACTCCCAATCCACTCATGAACCTGTCATTTGAAGATACCCTCAAGCTCGGCCTGACCACACGCGCGATCCACTGTGGCGAGGGCGTTGATGCGGAAACCAAGGCGATCCGCCGGCCGATTGTCATGGCTAACAGCTTCGAACTCAACGACACCTCGGAGACGCTGCCGGAATCGTTCGATTGGAACGACCCGAACGCGTTCAACTACCCGCGCTCGCGCCATCCCAACGCCCGCTACCTTGAGGAGCGACTCGCCGGCATGGAGGGCGGTGAAGATTGCGTGGTGTCGTCCAGCGGCGTGGCCGCGATTGCCGGCGCGTTTTTCACGCTGCTGAGCGCCGGCGACCACATGATCAGCTCGCGGATTTGCTATATCGGCATTCACGGGTTTCTGGTGGACCATCTATCGAAACGCTTTGGCGTGGAACTCACGCTCGTGGACACCACCAACCCCGAGGAGGTGCAAGCCGCGGTGCGTCCTAACACCAAGCTCATCCATGTTGAGACTCCGTCCAATCCCAACACCCTGGTCAGCGACATCGCCGCCATCGGCGTCATCGCGAAATCCATCGGCGCGATCTTCACCGTGGACAGCACGTTTTCCGGGTTGGTGCTGCAAAGGCCCATCAGCCTTGGCGCGGATTTGGTGATGCACAGCCTAACCAAATATGTCAACGGCCACGGCGACAGCCTGGGCGGCGCGGTGATCGGCAGGAAGGACCTCATCTCGCAAATCCGTCTGGCTGCGGGGGTGCATCTGGGTGCCACCATCAGTCCCTTCACGGCTTGGCTGCTGATGCGCAGTGCAGCCACCCTGCCGTTGCGCATGAAGCAGCACTGCGAAAACGCCCTAACGCTCGCCCGCTTTTTGGAAGCGCATCCCAAGGTCAAGTTCGTGCGTTACCCCGGCTTGGAAAGCCACCCGCAGCACCAACTCGCCAAGCTACAGATGAGCGGCTTCGGCGGCATGATCAACTTCGCGCTGCACGGCTCATCAACCGAGTGCTTCAAATTCATTGCCAACATCAAAGTCATCACCCACGCGGTGTGCCTCGGCCATGCCGAGTCGTTGATCCAATACTACCCCCAACAAGGCGATCATCCGGAACTCGGCGTGCTCAATTACCCCGAGGACATCGGCGAAGGGTTCTTGCGCTTCAGCGTCGGCCTGGAGGATGTCGAGGATCTCATCGCCGATCTACGGCAAGCGCTCGGCGCGGTTTAGTTTTGCATGGCGGTCATCCGCCTTAGTTGGCAGGCGGCGTGTCATAGACCTTGCGGCCATCGCGGATGGCGGCGCGGTTGTTGCGCTCAATCCCGGCGCGCTCCTCATATTTCCGCTCGCGTTGCTGGTCGGTTTCGCAGGCGACAAACCCGGCACTGTCGGGGTTGGGGTTTTTCTTCAACGCTTCCTGGCCCGCGCGGATGATGGAGAGCGCCTCGGCGTAGCGCGGATCGTTTTGCGGCACTCTGGCCAGCCCGGGGCTCAGTTCCGGCCGGTCAAAGCTGAGGTCGATGTTGCCCGTGGCCACCCCGAGTTGATTGAGTCTGCCGATCTGCCCATCACTGAGGGGACTGCGACCGAACCGGTTTTTCGGATAGGCACTGGCATAATCCGGATAGTAGGTGGCGTTGAGGTCGACCCAGGTCACAATCCGCTCCAGTTCCTCCGGGCTGAGTTTCACGTCATGGTGGGGTTTTTCGGCAGTTAGAACCTGGGTCAGCTTGCTGGCATGGGAACCCCAGGAATATGCCTGTTGGATTTCCGGGGGGCCGGCACCCACCACCTTGAGTGCGCCTTTGGTCCACAAATTCACGTAGGAAACGTTGAAGATCAAACCGCGATCACCCGCCAGATTCAGCTTGGGCCCGGCATCCTTGCCGTAGTCGTGACATTTCACACAATGCTTGTCGAACACCGGTTGCACCTCCGTCCGATAGTTGAACAAACGCGGCTCACCATGCCAGCCCGTCAAGCGGCTCGGTGCCCGCTTCAAGGCCAGTGGGGCGGCGCCGAGGTTGAGCGACGGCGCGGCGCGGCGTTCATCGTGGCAGCCGATGCAACCGACCTTTTCGCCGGACTGAACCATGGTGCCACTGCGCATTGACTGGACCATCATGCCATTGGCATCAAGCAGTTGGAAATAGACAAAGCGGTCCGAGGGCATGGCAAAGGAGGCGGAACCGTCGGCCTCCACGGGGACCGTGCCGAGGATGCGCTTGTTGTTGAAATCATGCCAGCTCATGCCCGGGCGCTCGATGCCCTGGCCATTCCATCCCGGCTCGGTCCAGGTGCGTTTCTCGGGCGATTCCACCACCCGCAGGAACTTCACGCTGCCGGGCTTGACGCCTTGCATGTGGGTTCCCTCATAGACATTTTTCACATACACATAGCCATCCGAGTTGGTGTAATCACGACGCGTGGGAATGACCGGCGGGCGCACCCGCGGCCCCAGTGGCATCGGATCGTAGCAACCGGCACCTTCGCTATGGATCAGGATCTCATTACCAAACACATCGAGCAGATAGATCCCCATCTGCTCGCCTTGGCCGGTGGTGCGGGAACACAGGAAATACTTGTCAGATAGCGGATAGGGATCCTCGTATTTCGGGCCGACTCTGGAGAAGGCGTCAAAGCCGCCATTGCGCTGACCCGGGTTGCTGACGAGGTTGACGGCACCGGCTGGCCAGGTGCGCAGGATGGGTGCGCGGTCATCCATACCGTGGCGTTGATCCAGAATGGCCAGTGCGCCCCACGGGCGGTCGTGACAGGAACTGAGGATGCAGAGGATATGTTCGGTGCCGGGGATGCACTGCGGATTAAGCACCACACCACCAGCCGCCGTGTTGTTGCCGTAGTAACCGGCATGATTGGTGCCATCGGGATTGGCGGTCCACAGGCCCTGGGCGTTGCCGAAATTCCGATCAATATACTCCCAGCGGTAATAAATCAGGCGTCCGTCCGGCATGAGCGAGCCATGACCTTCAAACAGGGTGCTCTTACCTATCTGATGGATATTGGCCCCGTCCGCTTGCATGCGAAACAGATTGCCCATGATGTGGATGTTGCACATGCAATATTTCGGCTCGCGCGACGAGGTGAAAACGATGTTGTCGTCGGGCAGATAGAACGGGTCGATGTCGAAAACCCCCGCAGCTGAGCTGAGCGTCTTAAGGCCGCTACCATCGGCATTGACTTCGTAGATATGATAGTTGTCGCGGATATTCTTGCGCATGGAAAACACGATGCGTTTGCCATCAAAGTGAACGTCCGGATCACGCAAGCGTCCCTCGGGACCCGGGTCGGCCACGACGCGGGTCTCGCCATTGTGTGCCAGGTCAATGACTTTGAGCGGGCCGCCGGGCTGGTAACTGCCGGTGTTGCATTCGCCGGTCTGAAACATGGTCTCGGTGTTGTGGTGATCCGAGCGATATTGGCTGCGGACCACATAGAGCAGCGGTTGAGCGCTGACCAGCGGGTTGGCGATCAGGGCTTCACGCCGCAGTTTTTCGAATTCCGCCCGCGGCAAGGGCGAGAGATTCTCCATCGCTGCAAGCCGCTCAAGGAAGGCCTTGCCGTCAGGATAGCGATCGCCAAAAGTGGTCATCAAATCGGTGATGGCACTTTGCAGCGCCAGGCCTTCATTGGCGCTGGCTGCGGGAACGGCATCCGCCAGGGCGGGGGGCACCAACGGGGCGCAAGAAAAAACAAGGCAGGCCTGGAATCCGCGACTCCAAGTCAAACGTGAGAAAATCATCATGGTGGAAACGGATCAGAAAAAAATCGTTTTGGCATGCCGTCATTGACGTGCCGCGGCTTCTTTTACGCAGATGATTGATGAAACTTTCATCGGCAGGCGGGTATCCGGTGAACGCCTGTGGGAGAAGGCGGGGATTGTCCCTCACGCGTTGTCACCAACACGCCTGCGAAGAGCGCGGGGTATCCGTAGGCGCATTCGTGAGAATGCGGGTCTTGTAGCGGCGGTCTGCGACCGCCGTGGAGTATGCTTCGGCGCGGCCCGGTGGCATCGACGCTCACAGTTGCTACAATGCGTTCCAGCGCGGCCGTGCGCATCGGCGGACATGGACCGCCGTTACTACGGCACGAGCGGCTTGCTGGTGATCAGGCCGATGCCGCGCCCCTTGTTGCCGCAGGCGCAGTAGTAGAGATAGAACGTGTCGTTTTTCGGGTTGAACACGAGGGAGATTTTGTGGGCGTATTGTTTATCAAGACCACTGGGATTGCCGCCCGCCCGATAGAGCGGTTCCGGCTGCGCCGTCCATTGCAGCAAGTCGCGCGAGAAAGCCACCATGATGTGGGCCCCCCCCTTGCCCAAGCCGAAGTAGAGCATCGTCCAATGGTCGCCATCACGGAACACCTTGGGATCAGACGCAAAGTCCGCATCGTAGCCACCCGGGTGCGTGCGGATCACCGGATTGGCGGGATGGCGCTGCCAATTCAGCAGGTCGGTGGAAAAGGCCAGCCCGGATTGCTCGTGCCCGCCTTGGGCCGCATTATAAAAATTGAAAAAACGACCCTGGTGCTCGACCAGCCATGGCTGATAGATGCAATCCTTTTCCCAGGCCGCGCAATCCGCATCCTGCACGGCAAGGGTGGGTGTGCTCTTTGCCCGTTGCCAGCTGAGTCCGTCCTCGCTGCCGGCCACCCCCTCGTAGCCCGGCCGCAATTCGTAGCCGCCCTGGCGCGGGTAACAGCCGTAAAGTGACCAGAACTTGCCGTCGCGTTTCTTCAGCAGGCGCGGGGCCTTGACGTCGTAGGACTCGTAGAGAAACGCGCCGATCACACAGCCGCCTGCATCGAATTCGCCCGCAGGGCCGAAGCCCATGGCAAGGCGGTAATTGCCCCAATGCAGCAAGTCCGTGCTCTCGGCGACAAACGAGTTATAGCCTTTGCCATTGAAGGCGATGAAGCTCATGAACCACTTGTCCGGCTGGCCAGGTATTTGATAGATACAGGGCACGTCGGTGTTCTTGAACGCCGCGTGTCCGGGAATGTTGGGATTGGCCGGGATAACGTGGTCCGGTTGGTAGTGCCAACCGCGATAAGGGGCCGACCATTGATCCAGCGTGGCGCGATCAATGGCTTGCGTCTCGGCGGCGTGCAAGGCTCCGACCGAGGCTAACAGCATGGCAGCAACGTTCGGCAGACTTTTGTGAAGCATTTCCATGGCCGGAGCATCCCGCGTGTCCGTCTCCGTGTAAAGGAGCTTTAAGCGTTTGCACGCCAATCCGGGCGATCCCGTCATTTCCAGGAGAGCACCTTGAGCCCCCTCACCCGTTTGAATTCCCTGACGTTGGCGGTGACAAGCGTGGCACCGAGACTGCGGGCTTGCGCTGCAATGAGGAGATCAAGCGGGCCAATGGCCGTGCCCTTCGGTTCCAAAGTGGCGCGAATATCGGCGTAGTGCAACGCGGCCTCAAGGGTGAAGTCTGCCAGCCAAAAGAGGCTGAGAAAGACTTCGAGACGCGAGGCGTGATGTGGATGGGTTAGTAAATTCTTCTTCACTCCGGTCCAGAGTTCGGCGGCGACGATAACGGGGATGCCGGTGAGAGCAGGAGCGGGCAGTTTTTCGAGACCTGCCTTGTTGCACAGCACAGGAATGCACGCGCTGGAGTCGAGCAGAAAGGCAGGTTTCAAACGGTGGCAAGGTTAAAATTCAATCACGGGGCGCTCGTGCATCGCCGGACGCGGAGGAGGTTCAGGAAATTCGCCCGCACCCGGATATTCTGCCGCAAGATAGCGCGCTATTGCGCCGAACGAGCGGAAGCTCAATGCGGGCAACGGCTTCAAAACCACTTCGTCACCGTGCTTTTCAATGAGAACTTCGGTGCCGTCAAAGCGGAAAGCCTTCGGCAAGCGGACCGCCTGGCTGCCCCCGTGCTGGAATATCTTGGCCGTCGTCATGGCTACAATTTGTAGCTATTAACCGCCCGTGTCAAGCTTGGAAAATCACACAAATGGGCGAGCAATGACCGTGATTCAGTCCGGAATCCGAAGTTGAATTCCTGCAATGGGGGAATAAAACCACAGATTTTGAGGTTCAGTTGCCTCGTGCTTACTATTTCTTCCCGCCTTCGGCGCATTGCCGCAGCGCCTGGCGGAGTTGAGCGACATCCGCCTTGGTGGCCGGGCCGAGCGGTTGCCGCGGTGGGCCGCAGTCATAACCCATGATCGCGCAAGCGGCCTTGACCCATTGGGTGTATCTGCCGCCCCCTTCCAGCAGTTCAAGCGTTGGCAGCATTTCAAAAAAGAGCTTGCGCGCCCTAACATAATCCTTGTCCACCACGCTCAACTCGTAAAGCTTGGCGTGCGATGCGGGCAGCACGTTGGCGATGCCGCCGACCCAGCCGAGCGCGCCCATCATGAAGCTTTCCAGAGCGATCGAGTCGCAGCCGCAGAAGACGCCCAGACGGTCACCGCACAGGCGCATCAAGGTGGTCATGCGGGCCATTTCGCCGGTGCTCTCCTTGACATAGCGGACGTTCTCCAGCTCTGTTAGTCTAACGATGAATTCCGGCAGCAGGTCCACGCCGGTGCGGCCCGGATAGTTGTAGAGCATGATGGGAATGCCAATGGCGTCGTTGACGGCGCGGAAGTGGAGGAACAACTCGTCGGGAGTCGGCAGCGAGTAATAGGGCGCCGCGAGCAAGACCCCGGCACAGCCGAGTTGCTCGGCCTGGCAGGCGAAGCCAATCACGTCACGGGTGGAGCCCGCGTTGACACCCGCCACCACCGGCACCCGTCCGGCGGCGGCGGCCAGCGTGGTCTCCAACACCTGCTGCCGCTCTCCGGGCGAGAGCGCGTAGAATTCACCGGTGCTGCCCAGCGGGATCAACCCGTGGATGCCCTGCCGGATCTGGTGTTCCACCAGTCGCTCGAGTTTGGGCAAGTGGAGTTCCCCGCTCGCCTTCATCGGCGTGACAAGTGCGGTGAAGACCCCGTGGAAACGGTCTGGTTTGCGTTTGATGGACATGGGGGGGGACTCACCCGAGCTGCATCCACACGGTCTTGAGTTCGGTGTATTGCTCGTGGGCATAGGACGACTTGTCGCGGCCGAAGAAGCCGGACTCCTTGAAGCCGCCGAAGGGTGTGGTTAGATCACCCTCGGAGAAGGTGTTGACCGACACGACGCCGGCGCGGATGGCGCGGGCAAAGCGGTGGGCCTTGGTGAGATCGCGGGTGTGCAAGGAAGCCGCCAAACCGTAATGGGTATCATTGGCCACGGCGATGGCTTCCTCGTCGCTATCCACCGCGATGACGGCGAGCACGGGTCCGAAGATCTCTTCCTTGGCGATGGTCATGGTGCTTTTCACGTCATCGAAGATGGTGAGTTCGACAAAATTGCCGCCGGATTTCTTCATGACCTGCTTGCCACCTAACACCAACTTGCCGCCTTCCTTGTGGGCGATCTTGATGTAATTGAGCACCGTCGCCATGTGGCTCGGCTCGATGAGCGGACCGACGCGGGTCTTCGGATCAAGCGGATCGCCGATGGGCCATGCCTTGGTTTGCTCGATGATTTTTGCCACCAGCGCATCCTTGATGCGACGATGGACGATGAGGCGCGAACCGCTGCTGCAATTCTCACCCATGTTCCAGAACGCAGAGTTGACCGCGTGCGGCGCGACCGCATCAATATCGGCGTCGGCCAGCACCACTTGCGGGTTCTTGCCACCCAATTCGAGGATGATGCGCTTGAGATTGGACTCTGACGAGTAGCGCAACAGATCGCGGCCGACGCTGGTGGAACCGGTAAAGGCGACCATATCCACATCCATGTGACGGCAAAGAGCCGGACCTAACACCGAACCGGCACCGGGGACCACGTTAAGCACACCGTCGGGCAGACCCGCTTCGGCGGCAAGTTCGGCAATGCGCAAGGCACTGAGGGACGTTTGCTTGGCGGGCTTGAGCACCAGGCTGTTGCCGGCGGCCAAGGCGGGTCCGATTTTCCATGCCATCATTTGCGCGGGAAAATTCCAGGGCAGGATCATGCCGACCACCCCGATGGGTTCACGCACGATCATCGACACAATATCCGGCCCGCTGGGGGAAACCCGCTCATGAAGTTTGTCGATGAGTTCCGCGTGCCAGTGGATGCAGTGGATGGAGTCCGGGATGTCGATGGTGACGCAGTCGTAGATCGGCTTGCCAGCGTCGATCGAATCCAGCAGGGCAATCTCCATCGCATTGGCCTCGAGGCGCTCAACAAATTTGAGCATCACCGCCTTGCGTTCGCCCGCGGACTGGCGCGACCAACGGCCATCGGCAAACGCCTTGCGGGCGACCGCCACGGCGCGGTTGATATCGGCCGGTTCGCAAGCGGCAATGGGGGTGATTTTTTTGCCGTTGGCGGGGTTGATCGATGCGTAGGTCTTGCCGGACGCCGCCGGGCAGAACTTGCCGTCAATGAACGCCTGGGTGCGGAACTCGAGCTTGGCCACCGCGGCTTGGATGCCCTTGGGTTTGAGTGTGAAGTTCATGGGATGGATGGAATGGGTGGGTGGAAAAGCGCTATCCTTAACCCCCCGACAGTTACACGACGGATAGAGCCATCGCAAGCGTTTTGTGCCAAATTTTTCAACCCGGCCTTCAAAGGTGAAATCAGTGAGCATAGACGGCGAGTGCCACCCACCGAATCCCCTCCAAGGTCAAATCGTTGACCACTGCGTTTCATTTGCTCTCCACCATAAATCGCCTCAGATCAGGCCAACTTCCCAGGGACGGCTACGGTCGCCGCGGGGCGCCTCTTGGCGGCTCCAAAACCCAAATCTCTTTCCCCTTGCGCGACGTCCGAATCTGGTATAGACAAAACGCATGGCAGATACATACAACATGAAGGAGGCGCAGGCGGGGCTCACCCAGCTGTGTCGCTCCGGCAAGCGTTTTGTCATCGCCAACCGCAACCGCCCGGTCGTGGTGGCCATGCCGGTTGAGGACTTCGAGGCACTGATGGAAACCCTCGACGTGCTGGCGGACCCCGCCGCCATGCGGGCCATCCAATCCGCCCGCAAAGACAAGACCCAATACCGCCTGCTCAATCTCGACGATGAAAATTTCGGCCTCTGATCAAGTTGCCTCCTGGCTGTGCGGACTGCCTCCGCAAGCCAAGCACCGGGTGCGGATTGCGCTTCGCGGATTGGCCAAGGGCCGGGGCGACGTCAAAGGTTTGCAAGGACCCCTCGAAGGATTCAACCGGCTGCGCATTGGCGGCATGCGCATCATTTATCGCCAGGTTTCCGGCAGGCGCATCCTGCTCGAATACGCCAATACCCGGGATGCGGTCTATGAGCTCTACGAACAGATCCTGGCAAATCGGAAAGTATTGTAACGACCCGAACTCCGAAGACGCTCACCAAGCGCCGCTGGAGGGAGCATAGACGGCGAGGGCCACCCGCCGAATCCCTTCCAAGGTCAAATCGTTGTCCACTGCATCGATTTCCGGAATCCCTTGCGCGATGAGTTCAGCGTCGCCGCCGGTGGCGATGATTTTGGGCCGGCCGGGAAGTTCCGCGCAGATCCGGGCCAGGATTTCGCGCACCAACCCGCGGTAGCCGATGACCGCGCCCACTTGCATCGCGTGAATGGTGGACTTGCCAATCGCGGTAGCCGGTTCCTGCAGGACGATTTCCGGCAGCAGCGCGGTTTTTTGAGCCAGATAGACGGTCATCGCACCCATGCCCGGCGCAATCACCCCGCCGCAATACGCCGGAGCCGCCGAAACGATGTCAAACGTCACGGCCGTTCCCGAATCGATCACCACCGCCGGTGCCCCGTGCCGGGCCAACACCCCCACCGCATTGGCCAGCCGATCCGCTCCGATCTGGTCCGGTTGCGGGTAATCAATCCCCATCCCTAACGGACTGCGGTGATCCAACATGTGAACCGGCACCCGCCGCCCGAGATATTCCCGCAGCACCTCCGCCTTGGCAGGCACCACCGAGGCAATCACCGCGGCATCAAAGGACACATCATCCAGCAAACACGCCAGCGTCGTGGCAGAGACCTCAGCCGTGGCCAGCACGCCACGCCATGCCTCCAGTGCGCACACACCTCCAAGCGCAAATTTCGTGCGGGTGTTAGAATTATCGATCAGCAACCAGCTCATCGGTCATGGGCGGGTGAAAAATCCGTGAAAATTCCTTTGTTCATGCGCGGCCCAATCTGGGCGCAGCGAGCGCCCGGTGCCAGCCAATTCTTCAGGCAACATTGCACCCTCATTTTCCTTGAGAATGGTAACATAGGGACGGAGTGAGGCCCTCTTCTCTTCGGTTCAATGTTGGATGTTGGATGTTCGCCTTTTCTCTTGCCATCTTCCAATCTGATAGAATCGAAACGCGGAGGCGCGGAGGCGCGGAGGCGCGGAGGCGCGGAGGCGCGGAGGCGCGGAGGCGCGGAGGACGCTGAGACAGACGCTGAGCAAGAAAATAGGCAGGCTCGACCAAGCCGCTGGGCGGTAATTCCCAATGATTTCCAAGTCAATCAGCCTCAGCGCTCCTCTCTGCGACCTCAGCGGTCTCTGCGTTTCGCTTGCTCTCCGCCATAAAGCGCCCCTGTCCCG
>Ga0194056_10000902_pt1 | contig 16263 bp, 6 predicted proteins | sample SepL4413m_MetaG_FD_155458 | JGI IMG/M metagenome (GOLD analysis project Ga0194056, IMG submission 155458) | Anoxic zone freshwater microbial communities from boreal shield lake in IISD Experimental Lakes Area, Ontario, Canada - Sep2016-L442-13m | ecosystem: Environmental > Aquatic > Freshwater >... | reverse complement strand
GTGTCCGAAGCTGAAGTTAACTCGCCGAACACCTTGTAACAAAGAGATTCATAATTATTCAGTCCCACACTTTGAAAAAGAGGGGGTTAGGGGAGATTTTATTAGATAAATCCCCCTCTGCCTCCTCGCTACGCTCTCCCCCTTTTTCAAAGGGGGAGGTGAATAACTACGAGCGGAGCCGCGTTGGCTGAGCGGAGCCGAAGCCGACAAAATCGCTTCGACTCCGCTCAGCCAACGGATTAACTTAATGACATTGGGGTTAGGGGAGATTTTTTAAACAAATCCCCCTCAGTCCCCCTTTTTCAAAGGGGGAGGAAAAATAAATACTTAAGACGATACTAGCTTATGCTGTTTTTCCGCTGCCGCTGAGCTAAAATCCACTTCAACGACAGGGTCAATAAAAAGAAAGCGCAGGCCGCGATACCCAGATATTGGGCAAGATGAGACATATCAGCCTGTATGGCACCCGCACCGATGAGGGTCGCAGTCACGCCAAGCGGAAGAAAGCCTAAGGCACTTCCAATCCAAAAATCACCATGACTAACAGTGCTCAGTCCCAACAAAATATCGTTATAAAGACCGCTAATGGGCAATTGCCGCATGAATAATACCGAGCGCCAGCCTCGTGCTTGCGTGCCTTGGGACAAGGCGATAATCTTTGGGAATTTTTGCTGAACATACTCCCGACCACTCCAGCGAGCAAAAATAAAAGTGCCGTAAGCGCCCAGCAAGGTTCCGAAATGACTCCAAACAAAACCCCACGTAAACCCAAAGACGACACCTGCCAAAGAACACAACAGCAGTCTGGGCATACCAATAGCGGTTAATAAAGCCGCTGCCAAAGTAAAGATGGCGGGTGCTGCGTAACCCGTTTCAGCCAACCACAATTTAATTTGATGACTCTGGTTAAGCACGTCTTTTAGCGGCAAGGAGTAAATTAAAAAACTACAGCCCACCACCGCGATAAGTAGTGAACCCATCGCTATTTTTTTGGACATCGTGCTTGTTGATTCAGCCACATTTCACCTGAAGATTAATCGAGAAGGGTAATAATACTGGAGACCATTGAATAGCTCCAGAGAAAAAACAATACTTAGGTAAGGCAGCACGCAGAAAATACCCCCCCAGAACCCGCCTGGTTCCCACGCTCCAGCGTGGGAATTCATCCGGCAACGCTCCAGCGTTGCGTGACGCAGAGCGTCACTGTCGGCATTCCCACGCCGGAGCGTGGGAACGATAGGGCGGGGGTTATTTATTGCGAGTTAGGAGCATGCATGAAATAACTTGACCATTTACATCCCCTCACCCCAGCCCTCTCCCAGAGGGAGAGGGAGCAAGATGCCTAAGTTATTTCATGCGTATTCCTTACCTTTAAACTGTCCCGCCTTACGTGGGTAGCCAACAACAAGATTGCACCCACCCACCGGATTCGCTGATTAAGTGCCAAATAAAGCTGCATCCAGTTGTAAATATTGGCTTATTTTAACACATCAACCCCAAATCATAAGCTGTTTCTATCAAGGTTAAGTCTTGCAGCTTCATCCTGAAATGAACATTAAACCGTATTGTCACAGAATTTTAATCAAACATTCATTTTTTTGTCACAAAAAAACTTTACTATTTGTCCTGAATACCCGAGAAAAATACACAACCGAAAATCCATGATTTTCATCACTGTAGTCGTGCATTGGCGACTTTTACAGAACTATTTATTAGGGGATACAAAATGAAGCTGCTCTACTCCATCCATAAATACGACGTTTTCATGTTCACCTGGTTAATTAATACCAGAATGCACAGCGCCTTAACCACAGTGAGTCGATACCTGTCAAAAACCGGCGATGGCTCGCTCTATGTGTTGGTGGCAGCCACTTTATTTTGGCAGGAAGGAATCGAAAGTCCCCGCCTACAAGCCGTATTACTGGCTTTTTTAATAGAACGGCCCGTTTATTTTGTACTAAAAAACAGCCTGAAACGTAACCGCCCCCAGGCCGCCTTAATAAACTTCCGCAGCATTATTACCCCGTCAGACCAATTCAGTTTCCCCTCTGGACATACCTCAGCCGCCTTCATGATGGCAACCTTGCTCGGCTATTATTTTCCGCCGTTAATAATACCGCTTTATGGTTGGGCAACCTTGGTGGGCTGTTCACGGGTGATCCTGGGCGTACATTTTCCTACCGATATTTTGGTCGGTATTATTTTAGGCATTAGCACGGCACTCTTTAGCTTGGGACAATTATGAAAATTTTTTATGGCGTACAAGGAACCGGAAACGGCCACATAACACGCGCAAGAGTCATGGCGAAAGAACTCTATGCCGCCGGGATTGACGTGACTTTTCAATTTACCGGTCGCCCGGCTGATAAATATTTCGATATGGATATTTTTAACGGCTATCAATTACGTACCGGCTTAACCTTTAATACCGATAAAGGCCAGGTCAATTATCTAAAAACAGCTTTTGAAGCCAAGCCGATTACCTTTATCAAAGACTTAAAAGCCCTGGATTTAAGTGGCTATGACTTGGTTATCAGCGACTTTGAACCGGTAACCGCGTGGGCCGCAAAAAACCAAAAAAAGCCGGTTTTAGGCATCGGCCATCAATACGCATTTAACCATGCCATCCCCCGAGCAGGTTCCGATCCCATCGCCAATCAAGTCATGAAATATTTTGCCCCCGCTGATAGAGGTGTAGGCTTGCACTGGCATCACTTTGGCCAGCCCATCTTGCCGCCTATCATTGATACCCCGGCAACACCCAAAAGCATTATCAAAAATAAAATCGTGGTGTATCTTCCCTTTGAAGACCAACAAGAAGTTATCAAGCTTTTATCACCGTTTAAAAACTTTGAGTTTCATATTTATGCACCGGATGTTATTACATCAACAGTCGACCATATCCGATGCCATCCTCTTTCGCGTGCAGAATTTCAGAAAGATTTATATGATAGTGCCGGTATTATCAGCAATGCCGGCTTTGAGTTGGCCAGTGAAGCCTTACAGCTAGGCAAAAAAATCCTGGCCAAGCCGCTACATGCACAAATGGAACAAATATCCAATGCCGCCGCCCTAAAACAGCTGGGCTATGGTGAAACCATGCATGATATGGATAGCTCGGTTATTGAGCACTGGCTGCATGATGATCGCGCCATCCAGATCACTTATCCCAATATCGCCAACGTGTTGGTTAAATGGATACAGGACGGCATGCCTGAAATGGAACCTGACTTTATCGATGCTATCTGGAACACTGTAGATGTTCTGCATATTAATCATTAAACATATCGCTTTTCAGATAAATAATTTCGATGCTAACGGATAAGGCAGCACGCAGAAAATACCCCCCAGAACCCGCCTAGTTCCCACGCTCCAGCGTGGGAATTCATCCGGCAACGCTCCAGCGTTGCGTGACGCGGAGCGTCACTGTCGGCATTCCCACGCCGGAGCGTGGGAACGATAGGGCGGGGGTTATTTATTGCGAGTTACCTAACATCCCTTGAAGGGATGGTATCCGTACTAATTTGCAGCGACGTGAATTGGAAATTTGGCTACCCACTTTAGACAGGACACTGAGCAGCAAAATGATTCGCTAACTGCCAAAAATCCCGTCATTCCGGCAGGGATGCCGGAATCCAGTCACACGCCTGCCCTGAGCGCAGCCGAAGGGGATGTGAATCTGTAGTTTGGCATAGACCTTAAATCATGCAGCAACGTTATAGGAAAGTTACCATCCATGGCACTGGATACCGGCATCCTTGCCGGTATGACGGAGTTAACTAAAATTTCGTAGTTATTCACCTCCCTCCCCCTTTGAAAAAGGGGGATTTATCTAATAAAATCCCCCTCGCTTTGCCCTCCCCCTTTTTCAAAGGGGGGAGGTGAATACTTACAATTATTATCAAAAACTCGGTTTATCGGGTTCTATTTTCACTTTATTGCAATGCTGTAATCGATTTTCAGTACATTGGCTATTAACAAATTAACTGCTATGCTAAATGCATAATGGATAGATTTAGTCTTTTGACAAATTTACTGTGGCGTTTTAATTTTGTTAAATTTGCCGGTGTTTTTAATTATTTATTATGAGGAAATAGATTTTATGAAACGCATTATATTTACAAGTGTGCTTTTATTAATGGGGGTTACAGGGGAAGCATCGGCTGTTTGTAATTCAGGTGTTCGTGTGCAGAATTTGGCAGGTACAGATGGATTGCTAAAAGGTAATACCGTTTGTGATGGTGTTACCAATAATTGGAATGCACAGGAACAACATAGGGATAACTCTGGTGCTAGCAATTTATGGGACTATAAGCATGGCGCAGCAGATGCCAGTGACCCTACTGCTCCAATCGGTACGTGGAGTGTAAATAACGACGTTGGGGAAAACGCAATGGTCGCTTATGGTTATTATATAAATACCAATAACCCTAGCGAGGGCATTACTCCCTATACTTACAGTGTTTGGAATATGGGTGCCGGGAATTACGACTTTTGCTCAAATGATACAACCCGTGTAACGACAGTTACCGTTAAGCCGGGAACGGTTGGTTGCGATAGCTCTGCCTCACCGATTGTACTTCCTACACTTAAAGCGCCTACATTAAGATCTAAAAAACTATAATCGGTAAGGCAGTACGCAAAAAATAACCCCCGGAATCAGCCAGGTTTCCACGCTCCGGCGTCAATGCCGTTAAGTTAAGCACAAGTTGTTTAAAAAACGGGAGTGCAATCGCTTTGTAAGTATTCACCTCCCCCTTTGAAAAAGGGGGAGAGCATGGCGAGGGGGCAGAGGGGGATTTATCTAATAAAATCTCCCCTAACCCCTCTTTTTCAAAGAGGGGGACTGAATAGTTACATCGCTTCAGCTATTGCCTGTAAAAACAGCTAAAGCAGTTTTACTCCAGTTGACTGCTTAACTTAACGGCAGTGACGCTCCGGCGTGGGAACAATAGGGTAGGGTCATTTTAAGTACACAACAGAGTGGGTGTAGGACGAAGTATGGTTACCGATAACGCATGGCAACAGCCCCTATGAACCGCTCACTTTTCTTCGCTACGGTATTGTATTCGCTCTTTATTGTTTACGGCAGCCTGGTGCCGCTTGAATTAAACGATTTACCTGTAGAAACAGCGATAAGCCAATTTAAAAATATTCGTTTTCTCCATTTAGGTGCCGAGTCCAGGGCAGATTGGATAGCGAATATTTTACTCTATATCCCCCTGGCTTTTGGTGCATCAGCCACGTTTGGCAGTATGCAGCATCCCCTGATAAGACTGTTACTATCTGTTTGTGTGTTGGTTTCCTGTATCGCGCTGGCAGTTGTTGTCGAATTTTCCCAACTGTTTTTCCCGCCCCGCACGGTGTCGTTAAATGATTTAATTGCCGAATCTTTGGGGTCAGTTATAGGCGTTCTAAGCTGGCAATTTTTTGGCGATTACTTTTCTAATTTGTATCGTCAATTGCTACGCGGCAGCTTACGGTCTGCACAGGCGGCGATTTTTTTTTATTTGCTGATTTATAGCGCACTGAGCCTGTTTCCTTTTGATTTTGTCACCTCTATTACCGAGTTAAATACAAAACTAGCCAACGGCAACGATGCCTTTTTTTTCTCTTTGGAGTCGTGCAGTGCAGAACCGGTGCGTTGCGGGGTTAAATTACTGGCAGAAATGCTGGTGTTATTACCATTGGGCGTGTTGTTTTGTTATGTGCCTTATTTACAGCACCGCATTGTTGTAGCCGCGTTGGTCGGCTTTTTCTTGGGGTTGGCGATTGAAAGCATTCAGGTATTTTTGCTATCCGGTTCAGGACAAGGCATTTCAATAATAACCCGCATGATCGGCATGAGCGCAGGTGCAGGTTTATTTATTCGCGCCAAGCACTATCCATTGGAAGACCTGACGGGATTATTACGACGCGCAGTCTGGCTGACTATTTTGCCGTATATAGCCCTGGTGCTATCAATTAACGGCTGGTTTTCATCTGCCTGGTTAACACCGGAACAGGCCTTGGAAAAACTGACAACAACCCGTTTTTTACCGCTGTATTATTTTTATTACACCACTGAAAGCGTTGCTCTAGTCAGTCTGTTAAGTAATATCGGAATGTATTTTCCTGTTGGTTTATTATGTTGGACGCATTTTTTTAGCAGAAATTATAAGCGTGACCGACCTGCCCCCCATTGGTTTTATGTCGGTCTGCTGGCGGCACTATTCTCGCTAATAGTTGAAACGGGTAAATTATTCTTGGCCGATAAACACGCCGACCCCAGCGATATTTGGCTTGCCTTTATGGCGGCGGCGGGCTGTTATATTTTCATGAATTATTTGTTGCAGTGGCTTAAGCGTGAAAAAACCCCAGCCAAACTTATGGTCGAACCCCCGGCACAAGTACCGACTCCTGCTTCAGAAAAATCCATAGTATCAGCACTACCTGCTTACAAAGTCGATAAACGATGGCGTATCCTATCGCTCCTGATCGTTGCAATCATTCTCACCGCGTTGTTTAATTATCCGCTCGCAGCCGTAGGGTTGGGGCTTTTCTTGATCAGCTACGCCACGCTGTTAGCGTATTTTCCGTACCTTTGGCTAGTGGTTGTTCCTGCCTTATTGCCGCTTATGGATTTTGCCCCGTGGACGGGTCGCTTTTTTTTTGATGAGTTCGATTTGGTCATACTGACTACACTGGCATTTTATTATTGGCAAAAACCCAAAGACCACCTACGCTCATTACTGTCGATGCCAACGCTGTTATTATTAACCGTGTTCATTGTGTTATACGGAGTCAGTTTGCTCAAGGGCTTATTACCGCTTCATGAAATGAATGCCAACGCCTTTAACAATTATTACAGTCACTTTAACAGCTTGCGCGTTGGTAAAGGCTTAATCTGGAGCTTATTGTTGCTGCCGCTATTACAACTCACTGCGCGTCGTTATCGCTATACCTCACACTATTTTGGTTTAGGTGTGTTGCTGGGTTTAACCGGGGTAGCACTGTTTGCCATTATCGAACGCTTGGTGTTTGCCGGTTTATTTGATTTTTCTAGCGATTACCGCATTAACGCCTTATTTTCGACCCTGCATGTCGGTGGTGGACATATTGAAGCCTACTTAATGCTGAGCCTGCCATTTATTACGCTATTGTTTGTTAATTCAACGCACAACTTACTAAAAAGCTTATCGGGCATCACCTTGTTTATTGCTGCTTTATACACATTACTGATGACTTTTTCGCGCGGGGGTTATATCGGCTTTGTTTTTGGCTTTGTCGTGCTGCTATTTGCTTTATTGGTTTGTTTTAGAAAACACTTAAGTTTCACGAAACAACCGCTACTGATCTTGATGTTGCTGGTGATTAGTCTTCTTATGGCATTGCCTGTATTGCGCGGCGATATGATTCAGCATCGTTTCAGTGTAATGGATAAAGATCGTGATAGCCGTATTTATCATTGGCATGACGCGCTGACTATGAGGGATGACGATATAACGACACTATTGTTTGGCATGGGACTGGGTAGTTATCCACGGACTTTTTTTTGGCTAAACACAGAAAACACGCATCCCGGGACGTATGAAATCGCCAATCAAAACGGCAATCATTATTTGCGTTTGCGCGGTGGCGATTCGCTGTTTATGGGTCAATATCTGACCATCGAACCGCACACACTCTACCGCTTGATCTTGGATATAAGAGGCGAAACCGACAAATTGGCTTTATCAACCTCACTATGTGAAAAATCATTACAGTATTCGTTGCGCTGTAGCACCGTTGGAACAAGAACAAACGGAAGTGACTGGCAACATGTCGAGCAAGTCATTAACAGTAACGATGTCGGCGAACGGGTAGCAGGTCGTTTGCTAAAACGCCCGATACAACTGACTTTTTATAATAGTAACGGCACAGGCAAATTACTGGACGTGGATAACGTCAAGTTACTTGATGCGACCGGTAGCAATGTCCTTGCAAACGGAGACTTTTCGGAGGGCAGCGATTTTTGGTTTTTTACAACGGATAACCATCAATCAGGCAACATCGATAACTTGTGGCTTCATGTTTTTTTCGACCAAGGCTTGCTAGGTGTCAGCGCATTTTTTCTGTTATTTGCTAACGCCATCTACACTCTTTGCCGCCAACTAAAACGACAAAATGTCTTTGCTGCCGTGTTATTGTCCTCTTTTACCAGCTTCATGGTCGTTGGTTTTGTTAACAGCCCTTTTGATGCACCACGCTTAACCCTGTTATTTTTTTTATTGCTATTCTTTGCCTTGATGCGGACGCCGCGAGTTTGGACAACCATTTAAACGCCGGACACTACTTAAATTGCCCGGCTTTCTAAAAATGCGAGACTGGAAGCTGGAGCTTCCAAGTCTGCATTCCCAAGCTGGAGCTTGGGAACGAGTAAAAAAAACCGCCCCGATTTCCCAATGGCGGTTGCTTTTAGGTAACGATACCCGTGTTCTGTAGGGGCAATCCCTTGCGGTTGCCCTGATCACATCGTGGCATTAAAGGGCAGGCGTAAAGCCAGCCCCTACGAAAAAAATTGCGCTGATGAGCTGGTTCCCAAGCTCCAGCTTGGGAATCCTGAAGCCGAAGCTCCGGCTTCGCAAGACTGGAAGCGGGATCTTGGGAACGAGTAATCCCTGAAAGTTCCTAAGCTTATCTCATCCCGACATCGCAACGAGGATCAAGTGTGCGGGTAGCCCAATATCTCATTACAGTTTTTAAATTATGGGGCATTAACCGCGCCGGGCAGGATTTTTCACTACCCGACCCAAGCACGCTAAACCGGCCATCATTAATAAAAATGCAGGGGGGATGGGTACTGCTGTAACACTATACTGGACGGCTGTAGCCAAGTCGCCGCTTGAATCAACGACCCAAGTGCTGCCATCGGAATCCAGGTTCCAGTGCTGGGCATCACCGCCAGTACCCGTTAACCAATACCAGTTGGAGGCTGTTGTTTCATTGGTTATTGACAGATAGTAGCTGCCTGAAGCCAACGACAAGGCAGTAGGCAACGTATAGTCGTAGCGATAGACCGGTGCACCACTGATATCAATCAGGCTGGCTGCCGTAGCGGTTACATTAATGCTGCTGTATTCTTTTAGTTGCGTGCCGGGAATGCCACTCGCGTCAGAATGGAGTGTAATAATAAAATTATCACTATCGCTGGTGTCATAACCTCCCCACCAGCTAAGACTTTCCAGATTAAACGCGCTAGCGACACTGAAGTTATCGGCAATAACTGCGCCCGCTGAGGTATTGGCAAATATGACATTGCCCTCATTAACAGGATCTTGTTGATAACTGACTGACGCATCGGCACTAGAGATAAGTCCAATAAGCAGCGTTGCAATGACTAGTGGCCGATACTGACTCGGTCTTAAATATTTCTCGGTATTGGGTAACATTAATGTATTCTCCATTTTTAAATTCAGGTAAGTGGTTAATTGGGGTTTCATAAAAAGCTGTCTTGCGGCTTAACGCCGATAAGTAAGGTATCAATCAGGTAGTCACTACCATGCTGAACGGTGTTGGTGGCATAAGGTGCCGTAGCAAATTGGTTGGCATCATTAAGATAAGCGCCACTGACGAAATTATGCTGATTATCATAAGCACCGGCAGTAAACACCAGACTATTAAAGCCTTGACTGACATTCATGACAATGAGCTGTTGGCCATTGGCTTTATCGCCACTAAAAACCAATTCACCGACCAGATTATTTGCATTATAAGCTTGCAAGCGGCCTGCTTCGTTTTGCCCCAAGGTATTGTCGTCGTGGTAAAACAATCTCGACAAGCTGGCACTGGCTTCGTTAGCCAGGTAGTTCAGGTTAAAACGCAAGGCTTCTGTGCCATCTATTTCCTGTAAAACTTTACTTGTCGCCGCAGTTTGACCACTGACACCAAGATCACCTGTATATAAATCACCACCTGCCAGTATATTACCGGCCAGTCCGTTCAAACTAATACTGCTCCAATTTTCTGCGCTATTACTGACATCGGCTTTTTGACTGATGTTAATATCAGCAGAACTCCAAGCGTTGATCCAGGCATTCGGATTGGCTTTGCTAATTTGCAACGGGGCGTTGCCCAGAATTTCTGTCGCATAGACTGCCACTTTTGCTTGAGTAGCTGTTGCCGATAATAAGCCACTATCGTCTTTGGCCACTACCGTAAAAGCATCCATGTTGCCGCTGGTATTCGCTAAGGGTGACCAATAAGCTTGATGCGTAGTATCGACGGTATCATTAGTCCCTGTCGCCCATGCTAATGCCGTTCCCGCTGAGGAGCCAATATTTAAGATACCGGCACTAACAGTCTTGACCACAAAGGCGGTAACAGTGCCATCAACATCCGCATCATTACCCTGAGCCTGTAAATTGGCAAAGGTCACGGCAATTTGACTGTTTTCATTGCCGGTAGCAACGGGTGATGTAAATGCGGTAAGCGTTGGCGCAATATTGGTGCCTGTATTCACGAATAATTGCTTGACATCAGCACTTGCATTGGTAATTTGTGCATCAACGTTACTGGTGTTAACCGTAATAGTTGCATCGGGGTTTAGCACCCCATTGGCGGCTTGTTGTGCAATGGTTTGCTGCGCCACAATCTGGGCACTGACGATTTCTTTCAGCGTACTAATTGCATCGACAGTTCCACCATTTTGTGCGTTATTGCTTGCCGTTGCGGAGGAGATTTCGATTTTGCTGTTTACCAGTGCTACTGCTGTAGCGGTAGTATTAGCCAGGATACTTAATTTTTCCAACTTTGTAGTATCAGTAAATACGCTACTTAAAGCCTTATTAATGGCACTTTCAAGTAAGGTACTGTCGGCCAAATTGATGGTTCCCGATGGAGATGTATTGGCAGACGCCATCAGTGTAGCAGCCACACTTTGTGCAACACTGGTAATAGTGCCGGCACTCGCTCCGTCGGCTTTAGTAACACTGGCAATAACAGCAATCACGTTGGCTATTTGTATGGCTGCACTTTGTACCTTTATTGCCAAAGCGGCGGCTATTGCATCGGTGCCCGCAGCCAAAGCCGCAGCCAAAGGATCATAGGTGTTTAAATTCAGGCTGGCATCGAGACCTAATGCGGCTTTAACCAGTTCTTGATTGCCACCCGCAGCAACAATCAGTGTTGTTAACGGGTTGATAACAGAGGAACCCGATAAGGCAGAGTAGCTACCGGTAAATACGGCACCTGTAGAAATATCGGTGGTTACGCCATTGGGGTTGGCGGTAATGCGGAGATTACCGGTACCGGTCAGTTCCGAGAACTGACCGGTACTGTCAGTCAATGTCCAGGACTCCCCTTCACCGCTATCCCAGTGACCATTATTATTACTATCGGCCCAGTCGCGCTGGCCGTTATCATTGGTATCTACCCAGACCAAAGCATTAGAGAGGTACCCGTCCTGAACTACACCGTTTTGTATCATTTCTACGAATGCAGTGGCAGATGAAGTTAAATTCTCATTTGATCCATACCCGTCGGTATAACTGGCTTGCACGCTGATGGCTTTGCCAACCTGCGCCTGAGCCAAGATCAGCGTTGAAGCCGTTGCGCCGGTAATGACCGTCCCATCTGCCAGCCACTGGTAGGCAATTGTGCCCAGGCCGTCAACATCGGCGAGCGTGTTACTTGCCGTTAGGGTTTGGTTTTGGGCAGGTGTTCCGTTTATAACCAGAGTGCCTGTAGGTGCATCGTTAATATTTACAATTGTTGCGGTTGCTGCACTTGAAATACTTTCATGAGTCCCCAGTCCGTCAATGTAATTCGCTTGTGCTGTGATGACATTGCCAACTTGTGCTTGCGTTAAAGTAAGTGAGCCGGTTGTCGCGCCATTAATTGCTACACCATTAGCGAACCATTGATAATTAATGGTGCCCAAACCATCAACATCAGCAATATTGTTACTCGCGGTTAATGTTTTATTTTGGGTCGGTATTCCACTAATAAACACCATGCCTGTCGGTGCATCATTAACATTATTTACAGTAGCCGTTGCAGAACTGATTACATTTTCAGTTGTGCCTTGTTGATCAATATAACCGGCTTGGACAGAAACTGCTTTGCCAACTTGGGCTTGGGTTAAGGTTAATGAGTTGCCGGTTGCGCCATCAATAAGGACACCATCAGCAAGCCATTGATAACTCAATGAACCAAGTCCATCAATATCTGCCAGAGAATGATTCGCCGTTAGTGTCTGATTTTGTCTGGCAATACCGGTTATATTTACCGTTCCTGTCGGAATATCATTTACATTGACAACAGGGGTGGTTGGCAAACTTGAGACCATCTCAGCTGTTCCATAATCATCCGTATATTTAGCCTGTACTTTGATAGCCTTCCCAACTTGATCTTGGGATAAAGTAAACGTTGAATTAATGGCGTCATCTATAATGACTCCGTTAGCTAACCATTGGTAACTAATAACTCCCAAGCCATCAGCATCAACTAAATTATTACTGGCCGTTAAAGTTTGGTTTTGGGCAGGTATTCCATTTATAACCAGAGTGCCTGTAGGTGCATCGTTAATATTTACAATCGTTGAGGTTGCTGCACTTGAAATACTTTCATGAGCTCCCAATCCGTCAATGTAATTCGCTTGTGCTGTGATGACATTGCCAACTTGTGCTTGTGTTAAAGTAAGCGAGCCTGTTGTAGCGCCATTAATTGCTACACCATTAGCGAACCATTGATAATTAATGGTGCCCAAACCATCAACATCAGCAATATTGTTACTCGCTGTTAATGTTTTATTTTGGGTCGGTATACCACTAATAAACACCATGCCTGTCGGCGCATCATTAACATTATTTACAGTAGCCGTTGCAGAACTGAGTACATTTTCAGTTGTACCTTGTTGATCAATATAACTAGCTTGGACAGAAACTGCTTTGCCAACTTGGGCTTGGGTTAAGGTTAATGAGTTGCCGGTTCCACCATCAATAAGGACGCCATCAGCAAGCCATTGATAACTCAATGAACCAAGTCCATCAATATCTGCCAGAGAATGATTCGCCGTTAGTGTCTGATTTTGTCTGGCAGTACCGGTTATATTTACTGTACCGGTCGGAATATCATTTACATTGACAACAGGGGGGGTTGGCAAACTTGAGACCACCTCAGCTGTTCCATAACTATCCGTATATTTGGCCTGTACTTTGATAGCCTTCCCAACTTGATCTTGAGATAAAGTAAACGTTGAATTAATGGCGTCATCTATAATGACTCCGTTGGCTAACCATTGGTAACTAATAGCTCCCAAGCCATCAGCATCCGCTAAAGTATTACTGACTGTTAGCGTTTGGTTTTGGGCGACAGTACCGGTAATAGTCACTGTACCGGTTGGAAGATCATTAACGTTAGTCACTGCTCTTGTTGCTAAACTCATTGCACTTTCAGAGGTGCCTTGCTGATCAATATAACTGGTTTTAACACTTATTGATTTGTCGACTTGAGCATGAGCTAAGATCAAAGTTGAATGAGTTGCGCCGCCAATGACTATTCCATCTGCAAACCATTGGTAATTAATGACGCCTAAGCCATCTGTATCCGCTAATGTGTTAATTGCGGTTAAAGTTTGGTTTTGTGTGGCAATGCCACTGATAGTAACTCCACCAGTGGGTAATTCATTTACATTAACAATATAACCTGTCGATGCACTAATTACATTTTCAGTTGTACCCTGTTGATCGATATAACTGGCTTGTACACTAATATTTTTACCTACGTGTGCTTGAGTTAAGAGCAGTGTTTCAGTAGTTGCACCGCTCATCACTTCGCCATCTGCCAGCCATTGGTAAGCAATCGTGCCCAGACCGTCGACATCCGCCAAATTATTACTTACGGTTAATAGCTCATTTTGAGTTGCGATACCGGTAATGGTCACCACACCTGTTGGTGCATCATTGAAATTGACCACATTGGCAGTTGCCAAACTGGTGACGCTTTCAGCCGACCCTTGCTGATCGGTGTAAGCGGCTTGAACCGTGATGGTTTTGCCCACCTGCGCCTGGCCCAACGTTAGTGTTGAAGCCGTTGCGCCGGAAATAGCAGAACCATCTGCCAGCCACTGGTAAGCAATTGTACCCAGACCGTCAATATCGGCCAAATCATTACTTGCGGTTAATAGCTCATTTTGAGTTGCCGTACCGGTGATGGTCACTACGCCGGTGGGTGCATGATTGACGTTGGCATTACTACTAAAGGTAGCAATAAATTCCATGTCAGAACTCACCCAACCAGTTTCCCAATTGTTGGTTAAAACCTCGTTAAAATTAGAATGATTTAAAAATACAAAACTTCCACCGCTGTAACCATTATCTTCACTGGCCACATAAGCGCTATCCGAAAAGTTATCAAGGACATTGGCAGCACTAATAAAAAAAACATATTGCTGATTAGCGCTAAGATTTACATTAATACCCGTAAATGTTTCAGGCGTCATGTCAGCTACAGCTGGTATTGTAATGGCGTTTGAAGACCATAAAACAGAACCGACATTTGATCCCGTCCAGGTTCCCAAAAAGCCTTGTAGTTTAGTATCATTCTGTCCTGTAGGATCAATATAAACAGTAAATGAATTTAAAATTGTATTTATTGAATCAGGCGCTATAAAAGTTTGGCCATAAGTTAATGTATTGGGCTCACCAATTGAGCCAATTTGGGACTGCAAGCCATTAATAGTCGTATCAATTACTGCGCTGGATGATAATGAATTAACGTTAAACCCCAACGATGCAGGAGTTGCAGCAATACCATCAGTTATGTTGTAGCTTAAAGTGACAGGCCCAGTGTAATTTGAAACAGGAATAATGGTGTAGGTACCATTACCGTTGTCACTCACCGAGCCGTTATCGCTAAGTAAGTTAACAATACTTAGCATATCATTGTCAGCATCGCTGTAACCCTGCAATAAATCAGCTATGCTAACAACGTAAGCCACGTCTTCTGTGCCATCCGTTAATATTGCCGGTGTACCGGTTAATGCAGGGGCATCGTTAACGGCTACAATGTTATAACCCAAAGTCGCTGGCGTGGCATCGATGCCGTCAAATACTTTATAGTTCAGTAATACGGAGCCGTTGAAGTTGGCGTTTGGGGTAATGGTGTAAGTGCCATCCCAGTTATTACTAACGGTACCGTGATCGGCCGTCAGATCAATCACACTCAAGGGGTTTGACTCAACATCGGTAAAACCCGCCAATAAATCGCTGGCGTAAACAGTGTAGGCCACGTCTTCTGTGCCATTTGCTAATATCGCTGGTGTACCGGTTAATGCAGGGGCATCGTTAACGGCTACAATGTTATAACCCAAAGTCGCTGGCGTGGCATCGATGCCGTCAAATACTTTATAGCTCAGTAACACGGAGCCGTTGAAGTTGACGTCTGGGGTAATGGTGTAAGTGCCATCCCAGTTATTACTAACGGTACCGTGATCGGCCGTCAGATCAGTCACACTCAAGGGGTTTGACTCAACATCGGTAAAACCCGCCAATAAATCGCTGGCGTAAACAGTGTAGGCCACGTCTTCTGTACCATTTGCCAACATCGCAGGTGTACCGGTTAATGCGGGCGCATGATTAACAAATCCATTATTAGCAAAAGTCACATTAAGTTGAAGTGAGCTATTGCTAGTAAAGCTAATATTCTTCCAGTTGACATAAATATTATCTTTATCCCAACTTAATATTGGGCTGTTCGACAGACCAGAACCCGTCCATGTGACACCAGTAATATCATTAACCTGGTCATATAAGTCTGTTAATACAGGACCATTAAACTCCACTCCTGTATTCCATGTAACCCCGGTAGTATCACTAAACAATATTGTATTATTGGCAACGTCAACGGATAAGCCATAAGGCCAACTTGGCACCTCGACCCCATTGTCGACAGTAAAAATCGGTGAAGTAAAGCCCTCATTATTATAAATGGATGAGGTAGCAGGAAAGTGATAATTTAATTGAAGAGTCGCACCAGTAAAATCCAATAATTTACCAGTCGGCACATAATCTGCGTGTATGTTAAAGCCTAATGTTGCAGGAGTTGCAGCAATGCCATCAGTCACGTTGTAGCTTAAAGTGACAGATCCAGTGTAATTGACACTAGGCGTAATTGTATAGGTACCATTACCGTTGTCACTCACCGAGCCGTTATCGCTAAGTAAGTTAACAATACTTAGCATATCATTGTCAGCATCGCTGTAACCCTGCAATAAATCAGCTATGCTAACAACGTAAGCCACGT